>Ga0326727_10000747_pt1 | contig 130652 bp, 125 predicted proteins | sample MB2enrmetagenome_FD_207643 | JGI IMG/M metagenome (GOLD analysis project Ga0326727, IMG submission 207643) | Lab enriched peat soil microbial communities from McLean, Ithaca, NY, United States - MB29MY | ecosystem: Environmental > Terrestrial > Soil > Wetlands > Peat | place: USA: New York...
TCATCGTCCGCTCCATCGCGGCCTGCGTGTAAGAGATCATGCTGCCCATGGTCTCTCACCCTCGCCGCCTGCAAAGCGGACAGATCACTTGCTAATCCAACCGGACATATCATGTGCTAACGACACACTCATCCCACCTCGGTTGCCGCTCTTTCTCTCCGCTGCTACACTGATACGGTTTGATTCTCAGTTGTAGGCTTTTCTGATCCTAACGCATACCTAGGAAACCCATGTTGAAGCCAGGCGACATCGCAATTGTCAGCGGGGCACGCACGCCCTTTGGCCGCTACTGCGGCAAGCTGAAAGACTTCAGCGCCCAGGAGTTGGGCGCGATTGCGGCCAAGGGCGCGTTAGAACGGGCTGGCGTGGATCCGAAGGATGTGGACCACGCGGTTTTCGGCAACGCGCAACAAACGTCGGGCGACGCTCTCTACGGAGCGCGCCACGTGGGATTGCGCGCCGGTCTGCCCGTCGAGACGCCTGCTCTCACCGTGAACCGGCTATGCGGATCGGGCATGCAGGCGATCGTGAGTGCGGCGCAGATGATCCAGTTGGGCGAAGCCAGCGTGGTGCTGGCCGGTGGCATGGAGGCCATGTCGCAGGCGCCTTTCGTGATCCGCGGGCGTGATGGTTTCTCGCTGGCTCCCGGCGGCAAGCTGGAAGACTCCTTGATGGTTGCGTTGCTGGACACATTTTGTGGGCTGTATATGGCCAACACCGCCGAGCTTTACGGCGAGCAACAGGGCATCTCACGGCAGGCGCAGGATGAGTTTGCGCTGCGCTCCCAGCAGTGTGCCGATGCCGCTTATAAAGCAGGCCGGATTCAAGAAGAACTGGTTCCGGTGTCGCTGAAAGACCGCAAAGGCGAACCTAGCGGCGAGGCGCTGACGGAAGACGACCACCGCCGTCCGCAGACGACCATGGAAGGATTGGCGAAGCTGAAGCCGGCATTTGGCAAGAACGGAACGGTTACTGCGGGCAATGCCAGCGGCATTGTTGACGGAGGCTCGGCGGTTTTGGTGATGTCGCTGGAAGAAGCAACCAAGCGCGGCTTGAAACCGATGGGGCGGGTTGTGAGCTGGGGCATTGCTGGGGTCGATCCAAAATTGATGGGCCGCGGACCAGTGCCGGCGACGAAAATCGCACTGCAAAAAGCCGGCCTTACTCTGGACTATATTGATTTGATCGAAGTCAACGAAGCTTTCGCCGCACAGTATCTGGCCGTGGAGAAGGAGTTGGGACTGGATCGCGAGAAGACCAACGTCAATGGCGGCGCGATTGCGCTGGGGCATCCGCTGGGCGCAACCGGAACGCGGCTTGTGATTACGCTGCTGTATGAACTGCATCGGAGGAAGAAAAAATACGGTTTAGCGACGGCGTGCATCGGCGGCGGACAGGGAATCGCCATGATTGTGGAGAGCTTGAACTAATCTTCGCCACGGATCACACGGATTTGCTCGGATAAAAACCAAGAACTTTTTATTCGTGATGATCCGTGTGATCCGTGGCAACTGTTTCATTGGGAGCAATTATGGAAATCAAAAAAGTAGGCGTTCTCGGTTGTGGTTTGATGGGCTCCGGCATCGCGCAGGTTTCCGCGACGGGCGGATTCGACGTTACTGTGCTCGAGGTCGAGCAGAAGTTTCTCGACAAAGGCTTTGCCGGAATCGAAAAGTCGCTGGCGAAGTTTGCCGAGAAGGGGACGATCAAGGAAACGCCACAGGCAATTCGCGCGCGCCTCAAGGGCACGACGAACATGCAGGAGCTGGCCGATTGCGACCTGGTGATCGAAGCGGTGATTGAAAACGTCGACGAAAAGAGAAAAATGTACGCCGCGCTCGATGGCATTGTGAAAAGGGAAGCCATCTTCGCATCGAATACGTCGTCCATCTCGATTACCGAGCTGGCGGCGGCCACCAAGCGCCCGGAGCGGTTTATCGGGTTGCACTTTTTCAATCCTGTGCCTTTGATGAAGCTGGTGGAAGTCGTGCGCACGATTGCCACATCCGACGACGTCTACGAAACGGCATACGAGTTCGGCAAGAAAGTGGGCAAGGTCCCGGTGCGCACCAGCGACAAGACGGGATTCATCGTGAACCGGCTGCTGGTGCCGTATCTGCTGGATGCGATTCGCGCTTACGAAGAGGGCGTGGGATCGATCGAAGACATCGACAACGCCATGAAGCTGGGCTGCGGCTATCCTATGGGGCCGTTCACGCTGCTGGATTTTGTCGGGCTCGACACCACTTACTACATCACCCATGTGATGTTCGACGAGTTCAAAGAGCGCCGATTTGCCTCGCCGCCACTGCTGAAACGGCTGGTAATGGCTGGCTGGTACGGGCGCAAGTCCGGCAAAGGTTTTTACGATTATTCGGACCCAAGCAATCCGAAAGCGCAGAAATTATGATCATCCGAGCTGACAAGATGAGAATTCGCTCCCTCGCCAAAGTCACCCTGGCCATTCTTCTCCTGGCGGGCTTGCTTTCCGCTCAGACCAAGCCTGCCACCTGGGCGCCTACGACCGACCAAGTCAACTCTGTCTATCCAGCGAGTGAAGCTTTGTATCTCGATCTCCATCGCAACCCGGAGCTCTCGCTTCACGAACAGCAGACCGCAGCGAAATTGGCTGAGCGAGCCAAGGCGTTGGGATACGAGGTCACGTCGGGCGTAGGCGGCACAGGAGTGGTCGCTGTGCTGCGCAACGGGGCCGGGCCAACGGTGCTGTACCGGACTGACATGGATGCTCTGCCGGTGGAAGAAAAAACAGGTCTTCCTTATGCGAGCCGAGTGACCTCAAAGAACGACGCGGGCGTCACCGTTGCGGTCATGCATGCCTGCGGCCACGACATCCACATGGCAAGCTGGGTTGGAACAGCCAAGCTCATGGCCGACAACCGCCAGCAATGGCACGGAACGTTGGTGATGATTGGCCAGCCGGCCGAGGAGATCGTGCAAGGTGCGTCTGCCATGCTGAAGGACGGCCTATTCACCCGCTTCCCGAAGCCGGTTTTCGCAGTCGCGGTCCACGATGATCCCGGGCTGCCTGCCGGACAAGTCGGCTACGCGCTGGGTTACGCAATGGCAGCCGCAGATGCGGTGGACATCACCATCTTCGGTCGCGGTGGCCACGGCGCTCAACCGCAGAACACGGTCGATCCGATTGTGATTGGAGCGCGAACGGTGCTCGCGCTGCAGACGATTGTTTCCCGCGAGAACAATCCTCTCGACCCCGCAGTGGTGACAGTAGGGTCGTTCCAGGGCGGAACGAAGGGCAACATTATTCCGGATGAGGTGAAACTCCAGCTGACGGTGCGTTCCTACAAGGCTGAAGTGCGCAAGCATCTGCTGGCGTCGATTGAGCGCATTGCGAAGGCGGAAGCGCTGGCTGGCGGAGCACCGCGCGAGCCGCTGGTGAAGATCACGCCAGGTGCGAACGCGACCTACAATGACCCTGAACTCACCAAGCGGCTGGTGGCGACGTTGCGTGATACGCTGGGGCCGTCGAACGTAGTGGAAATGCCGCCGAAGATGGGATCGGAGGACTTCTCGGAGTTCGGGGCAGCGGGCGTTCCGGCGACGATGTTCTTTGTGGGTGCGGTCGAACCGGCGAAATTTGCCGACGCGCAGAAGTCGGGAGCGGTGCTACCCGGTTTGCATTCGTCGCTGTGGGCTCCCGACTACGAGCCGACCCTGAAGACGGCGATTCGGGCGGAAACGGCGATGCTGGTCGAGTTACTGCAGAAATAGGGCGTGGGATGCGTTGTGAGTAATCTGGTTTACGTTCCTCTGGTTGGCGAGGGCACAGACTGCTGGCGGCCGGTTCACGCGGATCTTGTGGTGGGCGACGTTTATCAGATCACGGTGGATAAGGAGCCAGACGGCGAGCGCTGGGCCTTCCCCCCACGTTCTCGCGTCCGCTGCCGCGAGCATGTTTTTTCTGATGGAAGAGTCGGGCTGGTCGCGATTGAGATCGCCTGACTCTTACTGCCTATGGACTTCTCTACGATGGCCGACCAAGACGCTTGTGCTCAAGCGAGCACACGATGCGGTAGTCGCCGATGCGGTAGCGCCAAAACTCGCTGAGAGCTCCTTGGAGGGGTTTGCCGATTTTGCGAGGATCATCGAGTTTTCCGAGCCGCTCGTAGAGAAACTTCGAGATTCTGCGGGCGATGGGTTTGTCGATCTCATCGAGTTCTTTTTGAGCGGACGGATCGAACTCAATCGTCCACTTTGGGCTTGAGGCCATAACGGCGCATTACTTTTTCGAGCGGGATGGTGCGAACGCGCCCGGCGCGGATTTCCGCGAGACGTTTTTCGGCCAGATAAATGTCTTCCAGATCGTTAAGGTGCTGAAGGATGGCCTCGCGGGCGTAGTAAGTTTTGGTGCGGCCGGTTCGCTTGGCGAGGCGGTCAAGTCGCTTTTCGATGGAGTCGGGAAGGCGAATGGCAAGCATGAGGTACCTCGTGCTATACAATTATAGCAGAGCGGCAAAGAATCATGATCCGCGTTAATCCGCGGCAGGTTTGAACCTATGAACTTCGAAAACATTCTTCTCGAAAAGAAAAACTCCATTGCTTATGTCACCGTGAACCGGCCAAAGGTGCTCAATGCGCTCAACATGGCCACCATGGAAGAGCTGCGCGGGGCGTTTCATGACATCAAGAATGACGCCGGCATTCGCGTGGTAATCTTCACTGGCGCGGGCGAAAAGGCCTTCATTGCCGGCGCCGACATTGGCGAACTGGCCAAGCACAATGCAGTCAGCGGCAAGGAATATACGCATCGCGGGCAGTCGGTGCTCAACCTGATTGAAAATCTGGGCAAGCCGGTGATCGCCTGCGTCAACGGCTTTGCGCTGGGCGGCGGATGCGAAATCGCCATGGCCTGCACCATGCGGATTGCCAGCGAGAATGCGAAGTTCGGACAGCCGGAGGTGAAACTGGGCATCATTCCCGGCTATGGCGGCACGCAGCGGCTGCCGCGGCTGGTCGGCAAAGGCATTGCCATGCAGCTTGTGCTGGCGGGCGAAATGATCACGGCGCAGGAAGCGCACCGCATCGGACTGGTCAACGAAGTGACGGCTCCTGCCGAATTGATTCCCCGTGCCGAAGTCATTGCCCAGAAGATCATTGCCAACGCGCCGCTGGCCGTGCAGTACGCGATGGAGGCGGTAAACAAAGGAATGGAGATGCCCTTGGCCGAAGGTCTCTATCTGGAAGCGACGCTGTTCGGCGTGAGCTGCGCGACCGAGGACAAGAAGGAAGGAACGACGGCGTTTCTGGAGAAGCGGCCGCCGCAGTTCAAGGGAAAATAGTGAATCGGGCCATCGGCTGATCGGGTCATCGGGTGATCTGGAAGATTGCCGACCTTCACTCCACACCTGTGTAACGAAAGGGGCTTGAGTGCTCAAATCTCTTCATATCGGACGCTATACCAGTAAGTCAGAAGATTTCCGCAAAACGGTTGACTTTCTCACTGCGATCGGCCTGGAACGGTTTGCAGCCAGCGACGGCAGTTCGGCGGTGCTGTCTGCGCCATTGGGCTTGCTAAGCATCAACACGCTTCCGCCGAAGTATGCGCCGGAAGTGGTCGACCGGCTGAAGGACGTGGCGCAGTTGATCGTGCTGGAAGTGACCAATCCAGGTGACGTGTTTGCCATCGCGGAGAAAATGAAGCTCAAAGTGCTGGCCGATTCCGTGTCGGACTCTGGACACCGGAGTTTTACGCTCGAAATGCCGGGCGAGATCGTGTTGACCATCCACGGCCAGCCGGAGCCGCCAATCGCTGCGGCCGAAGGCAAGCTCGACGCGAAGGGCAAACGGTTTGCGGTGGTGGTGAGCCGGTTCAATTCCTTCATCACCGAGCGACTGCTGGCGGGCGCGTTGGATGGCCTCATCCGGGCGGGAGCTGCGGAGAACGACATACGGGTGGTCCGTGTGCCGGGCAGCTTTGAGATCCCGTCGGTGGCCAGGGCGCTCGCGACGCAAAAGAAATATGATGCCATCATCTGCCTCGGATGCCTGCTGCGCGGCGGGACGGCACATTACGATGTGATCGTTAACGAAGTTACGCGCGGCATCGGGCAGTCGGCGCAGGAGACCGGCGTTCCCCATGCTTTTGGGGTTCTTACCTGCGACACGCTGGAGCAGGCCATCGACCGCGCCGGCCTGAAGATGGGCAACAAGGGATTCGAGGCGGCGCTGGCAGCGGTGGAAATGGCGAATCTGAAGAACGCTGTCAGCTCTCGGCCATCAGCTATCAGTAAGACCCCAAAAACCAAACCTGCCCGTCGCAAGAAGCGCAGCCGTTAACATTACGGCCACGCCACCTCTTGTAAACTGAAAGCTGATAACTGATAGCTGACAGCTCCCATGGGTACCCGGCGCAAATCCCGCGAATTCGTGTTGCAAATGCTGTTCCAGGCGGACATGGGAAAGCAGACGTCTGATGAGGTGCGGCGCACCTTCTGGCGGGAGCACGATGGCGTGGCGGAAGAGGCGAGAGAATTTGCCGAAGAATTGTTCCGCGTGGCTATGGACCGTTCTGTCGAGGTGGACGCACTCATCGAGCGTCACGCCCAACATTGGCGCATGGACCGCATGGCTGCCGTGGATCGCAACGTCCTGCGAGGCGCCGTCGCTGAGATGATGGCTTTTCCAGAGACTCCACGGGCAGTCGTGATCAACGAAGCATTGGAAATTGCCCGGCGGTTTTCCAGCCCGGAGTCGGTGCAGTTTATAAACGGTGTGCTGGACAGCGTCGGTCGCGACTTGGAAAGTGTCAAGCTCAGCTCTTAGTGGCACTCCATCGAGCCCTCCCGAATGGCCGCCGAGGTTGGCTTCTCGACTTCTTCGCCTCGACTTTCCCCGGGCGATTAATAATCGGTTTACGGCTTTACGGCGATTAAGTCCGGTTTGCAGATAAACGGCTCGTTCTGTCCCGAAGAAGTCAGGCAGAAGTTTTGTGGAAATGTGATCTGCAGGATATCAGCGCCTAGATTGGTGTCCAGCACGTGCACGTTGCCGTCGCTGGCGGCGACGTAGAGGTGCCCGCCATCCGGAGTGAGGGTAGCTTGCACCGGGGTGACGTTGCCCGTGAGCGCAATCGAACTGGAGGTCAGGCCAGTCGTGCTAAAGACCGGGATATCGTTCAAAGAGGGGCTGACAATGTAAGCCCTCGAACCGTCCTCCGAAACCAGCAACTGGCTGGCGGTGAAGTTCCCGTGGCCGAGGTTATAGGACATGACATCGCCGGTGAGGGTTGGCGTGCAACCGGTCGGAGTGGTGTGGACGCTGATGATATCGATGTTGGGAGAGTCCAGCGCCAAGAAGTGGTAGTTGGGGGTGGTGTCGAAGGGTATGAGTTGCGAGGCGCCGAGAAGCGGCCGGAGGAAAGTTGGCGCGGGCGTTGTAGCGACGGAGAACGGGCCGCCGTCGTCGCAAGTTCGGAACGCGGTGATCCCGGAAGCTGATCCGCCGGCCAAAACTCCAAAAGCACCCTCGGGCAAGAACGAAACATCGTTGGCCGGAGCCGACAGGCTGATGGTCTGGAGGTGATCCAGCTTCGAAACAATGTAAAGGTTGTCGCCAGCTACAATAAACGCCTTCAGGCTGTCGGGAGAGAAATCCGCGGCAGTTGCGCCGCTGATGGAATAGGCGGTGACGTTGAAAGTCCCCGCATTCACGATGTAAACCTGATTGGGCGTATTCACCGTGTCGGAAACAATGACTGTTAACCCGTCTGGCGAAACAGCCAGGACCTTCCCCGGAGCCCCTGGGACCTGAGAGGCGGTCGGGTTTGACCCACCCACGTTAAGGATGGTCAGGCCGTAGCCGCCGGAGAAAATGCCTGACTTCGTTCCCAGATAGGCTTGGCCGCCTTGGCGCGCGAACAGAAATGAGTTCGGCGACGGTGAGATTTCGGCGAGTGTGCCCAGCGTATTTGCCGGGTAGGTAATCGGCACGAGCGCCGTGAAACAGTTATCGACGCCGGCACAACCGGTGCTCGTAACATAGACCGTTCCGCTGGGAGCGGTGCTGCCCGCGCTGACAACCTGAGTCACGACATTCTGCGGGTAAACCGGCAGCGAGGGCATGAACCCGATGTTGCAAGTTGGGGGAGTGCAGGAAGCGATTACCGTGGCAGCGCCTCCCGTGCCGGCCGTGCCGCTGACGGCCCCGCTGCTGCTTACGCTCACGGATGCAGGCTGCGAAGAGCTATAGGTCAGAGGCACGTTCAGGATGGTATTGCCCAGAACGTCGGTGACCGTGGGGGTGATCTGCTGGGTTGATCCCGTGGAAGTGTTCACCGCCAGAACGATGGACTGCACTGGGCAGGTGACGAAGTTGACCGGAACACTGGCTGCAGTGCCTACAGTGGCGTACAGCGGAGTGGTTCCGGGGATGCTGGCCGTAACCTGAACCTGGTTCAGCGAGACTCCATCCACCATGTTGGCCAGGCCGGCCACCGTGTTGCTAAGTGTTGCCACCTTGCTGTTCAGGGCAGCCCAGGAGAACTGGCCCGCCGTGGAAGTAATATCAATGCCGCGGCCGAATGCGTGCGCTTCGTAAATGAAGGTCTGGCTGACAGACTGGCACGGGCTGCTCTGCTGGTTGGCAGCCGGTTTCAGGGTAATGCTGTCAATGTGCTGGTGGACGTAAACGGTTGCGGTAGGACTGGTCACTCCCTGGGCGGTCGCCGTGATTTGCGCCACCCCCACCCTGCCGGCGGTGCATACCGTGGGATTAGTGGTGGAATCCCAAATGCCGGCACAAGCCAAACCGTTGGAAGCAATCGTGACTACGGTGGGATCGCTGGACTGGAAGTACAGCGGCTCAGTCAGCGTTTGTTTGGACGAGTTCAAAGCGGCGGCGGTAAACGTCAGAAGGGAGCCTACCTCCATCGAGGCCGCCGGCGTGGGGGTCAACGTTATGTTGGCGGGAACCGGGTAGCTGACGGTCTTGATCGGATTGCTGCTGCCGCAGCCAGCCAATCCAAGCAGAGCAAGCAAACAAATAAGAACTGACCCGCCAGAACCCAACTTGCCCATTCATCCTCCCTGCCTGTGTCAGGCGATCAAACGCTTGTAGGAATTTTTCAGTGTAGAAGGTGGCAGCCGCTTTCGGCAACCTTGGATCGGAGCGGATAGTTGGAAGTTTCCCCCATACTATTCAGGATTGAACAATATAGACACTTCTGGACGTCTGTGCTTTCGTCGACAGGAGTGCGTGTCAGGCTCTCGCTCTGGAGGCAGACACTTTAGAGTTCGAGCGTGCCGTGAAGGTACAAGCGCGCCCTGCCGGCGATCTTCACGCGATCGCCACCGATTGTGCACTGCACGGTTCCACCGCGGGCACTGAGTTGTTGCGCACGGAACGTGTTCTTACCCAGCCGCCTCGCCCAATATGGAGCCAGTGTGCAGTGTATCGAGCCGGTTGCGGGGTCCTCATCGATGCCGACCGACGGTAGAAACATTCGGCACACGTAGTCCACGTCACCGTTGCCGGGAGCGGTAACGATCGTTCCGCCCCCGGCGTCCAGCTTGGCAAGAGCGGCAATATCGGGCGAGAGCGCTCGCACTTGCTCAGCCTGATCTACCACCACGAGGTAATCGCGCGATTTCATTACCAGCCCCGTTTTCAAACCCAGGGCTGGCAGGAGGCCGGCTGGCGTCTCACATGGTAGGGGTGGCATGGCGGGAAAGTCCATTTCAAAGCTGTCATGGTCCTGGGCGACGGTCAACATGCCGCTGCGGGTGTGAAAGCGAACCGGCCACACGTTGTGCTTCCGCAGCGCAAGTACATAGGCGGATGCCAAGGTCGCGTGCCCGCATAGATCGTCCTCGACTTTGGGTGTAAACCAGCGCAAATCGAAATCACCATCAGCGCGTGGAACAACAAAAGCGGTCTCGCTGTGCCTGTTCTCAGCCGCAATTTTCTGCATGGTGCTATCCGCGAGAAAGGCGGAAAGGACGCAAACCCCCGCCGGGTTGCCTGCAAAGAGCTCACCCGTGAATGCATCAACGTGGTAATACGGAATTGCCATCTCGTCGTCCTCTAACTAAGCCACTGGATACCCTCTGAGAAGTGACTATATTATTCAACGCTCAATAGAGTGTAATCTGATCGGATTCACCCAGACGGCTGGGCTACGGCGGGTTGAGGGACGGTTACCAGAGGCGGGCAATCGAGGGGTTGACGTTGCGGTCTGTAGATTGCTATATTTAATAAGTTCCGCGAGTTTTTTCAGGCTTGTCTGTGCGGGTGTTTTGTGTGTCCGGATGTTTTAGAGCACTAAACAGCGTTAATCAAGGACAGTTAAGCCGTAAAGATACACATCTTCCAGCGTGAACGGAAGATGCCCTCGCTGAAAGCGTTCTGCGCGTGCTTCTCCCCGGTGAGAAGGCTATGCAGAGCGAAGCTGGCGAAACGGAGTGCCTCCCGTGGAAGCGGGCGTGGCGTCACCGTCGGCAGCCTTAGTCCGAAGCGTAAGAAAAATCTTCCGCCGGGATTTTTGTGCGGAATCATGGCTGGCGGCAGCCAGCCAGCCCCGCGGGGCGGGGACGGTTTATGCGGTTGTGCGCCTGAATGCACGCAGCGGGCGTCGAGGAGCAAGAGTGCCTACTTTTAATCAATTGGTAAAGTCCGGCCGCGAGCGGCCGCGCTACAAAACAGCCAGCCCGGCGTTGCAAGGATGCCCCCAGAAGCGGGGTGTCTGCACCCGCGTGTATACGCAAACTCCGAAGAAGCCGAACTCTGCGTTACGCAAAGTGGCTCGAGTGCGGCTGACCAACGGCATTGAAGTGACGACCTACATTCCCGGTATTGGCCACAATTTGCAGGAGCACTCGATTGTGCTGATCCGCGGCGGCCGCGTGAAGGACCTGCCGGGTGTGCGCTATCACGTGGTGCGGGGAACGCTGGACGCGGTGGGCGTGGCCAACCGCAAACAGAGCCGCTCGAAGTACGGAGCGAAGAGACCTAAATAGCAGTTGCCAGTGGTCAGTTGCCAGAGAAGGGCGCTGAAAGCTGATGGCTGAAAGCTGAGAGCTGACAAAATGCCTCGTAAAGGACATATCGCAAAACGGACCGTGGAGCCCGATGCCGTTTACGGTTCGGACCTGGTGACCAAGTTCATCAACTGCATGATGTGGGGCGGCAAGAAAAGCAAAGCGGAGGGCATTTTTTATACCTCGCTGACCCGCCTGCAGGAGAAGGGCGGCGATGAGCCCCTGAAGTTGTTCACCAAAGCCGTAGAAAATTGCAAGCCGCTGTTGGAAGTCAAGACCCGCCGGGTTGGCGGCGCCAACTATCAGGTGCCGGTGGAAGTGAATGCCGACCGGCGCACGTCGTTGGCTATTCGCTGGCTGCTGACCTACTCGCGCGGTCGCGGCGAAAAGGGAATGATTGACAAGCTAACCAACGAACTGTTGGACGCGGCCAACGGCAAAGGCGCCGCGATCAAGAAGAAGGAAGACGTCCACCGTATGGCAGAGGCCAATAAGGCCTTCGCGCATTATCGGTGGTAAATCGGCCGTTAGCTGTTGGCTCTTGGTTTGCCAGGAGCGGGATTTGCTAAAGGCCAAAAGCTAATAGCTGGTTTCCGGAGCCCCAGAAAGTTGAAGAAGAGTCGTGCCTAGAACAGTTCCATTAGAGCGATGCAGGAATATCGGCATCATGGCCCACATCGACGCGGGTAAAACCACGACGACGGAGCGCATCCTTTTCTACACGGGCCGGACTCACCGCATTGGCGAGGTGCACGAAGGCACGGCCATTATGGACTGGATGGAACAGGAGCAGGAGCGCGGCATTACCATTACCTCCGCCGCCACCACCTGCACCTGGCGCGATATCCGCGTCAACATTATTGACACTCCGGGCCACGTCGATTTCACCGCCGAAGTGGAGCGTTCCCTGCGCGTGCTCGACGGCGCCGTGGCGGTGTTTGACGCGGTACACGGAGTGCAGCCGCAGTCGGAGAAAGTCTGGCGCCAAGCCGATAAATACGGCGTCCCGCGTATTTGTTTCATCAACAAGATCGACAAGATGGGCGCTGATTTCGAACATGCTATCGATACCATCCGCAAACGGCTGAACGCCAAGCCCATCGCGATTCAAATTCCCATCGGACAAGAAGACAAATTCAAAGGTGTCGTAGATCTGCTCTCAATGAAGGCAGTGGTATGGAACGATGAAACCCTGGGGGCGGAGTACGCCACGGAGGAGATTCCGTCCGAACTGAAGAAAAAGGCGGAAGCGTTCCGCGCACAACTGGTGGAGACGGTCGCGGAGAACGACGACGAGATTCTGCACAAATTCTTGGAAGGCGAAGAGATCACCACAGCCGAACTGCAAGCCTCGCTGCGCAAGTCGACTATCGACCTGAAGGTGTTTCCGGTTGTGGTGGGGACTGCTTTCAAAAACAAGGGCGTGCAGCCCTTGCTGGACGCCGTCGTGGACTACTTGCCATCGCCGCTGGATGCGGGCTCTGTGAAGGGCGCGAATCCGCAGAACGGGAAAGAAGCCATCCGCCAGCCATCCGACGACGAGCCTTTCGCGGCGCTGGCATTCAAGATCATGGCCGACCCGTTTGTCGGTCAACTGACGTTTATCCGCGTGTACTCCGGGCAGTTGAACTCCGGCGGGTCCGTGTTGAATGCTCGCACGCAGAAGCATGAGCGTATCGGCCGCCTGCTGAAGATGCACGCCAACAAGCGTGAGGACATTCAGGAGATCATGGCCGGCGATATCTGCGCCGTGGTCGGTCTGAAGAACGTCGGTACCGGTGACACCATCTGTGACGACAAACACCCGATTGTGCTGGAGTCGATCGAGTTTGCCGTGCCGGTGATTTCGGTCGCAGTCGAACCCAAGACCAAGGCGGATCAGGAAAAAATGGGCATGGCGCTGGCCAAACTGGCGCAGGAAGACCCGACTTTCAAGGTTCATACCGATCCCGACAGCGGGCAGACGATCATCAGCGGGATGGGCGAGTTGCATCTGGAAATCATCGTCGACCGCATGATGCGCGAGTACAAAGTTGAGGCCAACGTCGGCAAGCCGCAGGTTGCGTATCGCGAAACCATTCGCAGAAAAGCGGAAGCGGAAGGCAAGTACATCCGTCAGACCGGCGGCCGCGGCCAGTACGGTCATGTGAAGATCCGCATCGAGCCGCAGGAACCCGGCAAGGGATACGAATTCGTTAACGATATCGTGGGCGGCGTCGTTCCCAAGGAGTACATCAAGCCGATTGATCATGGCATTCAGGAAGCGCTCGAAGGCGGCGTGATGGCTGGCTATCCGATGGTGGACGTCAAGGTTGAACTCTACGACGGCAGCTATCACGAAGTCGACTCCAATGAAATGGCGTTCAAGATTGCGGGCTCGATGGCATTCAAAGAAGCGGCTCGCCGGGCGTCTCCAGTGCTTCTAGAGCCGGTGATGGCGGTCGAGGTCGTCACCCCGGAAGACTTTGCGGGAGCGATCATGGGTGACTTAAGTTCGCGCCGCGGGCGCATTGAAGGCATGGAGCATCGCGCCGGCTCGCAGGTGATTAAGGCGATCGTGCCCTTGGCGGAGATGTTCGGCTATGCCACGCACATGCGTTCTTCTACGCAGGGACGCGCCGAGTACTCTATGCACTTCGCGCGTTACGAAGAGGCGCCGCGCTCGGTAGCGGAAGAAATCATCGCGCGGGTGCAAGGGACGGCACGGTAGAAGCTACATGCAGGACGCACCAAAATTCGAAATTCATGTTCCGGGTTTTCAGAGTTCCGTTGAGGAGTCAAAGCGGGCGAGCGGCATCCCAGCGTCGGAATTGCCTCCAATGTCCGACGAAGAACGCAAGGTTGCCGAGAGGCTTGGAATCTCGGAGGAGATGTACCGAAGAGAGAAGCTTGCGGGAATGTATGGACACCAACGCAAGGAAGTCCGGGCTCTAGATTTGGGGAGTCAGGTCGAAGGCATTCTCGCGGGTCTAGGGCAGGAGTATAGGCTCGCTAGCGTGAATTGGAATAGTGATACCTTGACGTGGAGATTGGAAGTCGAGACACCTCAAGGAAAACAGAACGTGGTCCTGTCGTGGGAACTGGTGGATGACGCCCTGGATTTTCGGACTCCGGGCGAGCTACAGCGCCTGCGAAACATGGTGTGGTTCGGACTAGGTCGCCGCGACCTGATCTTTAGGAAGCACCAATGAACCTAAGCGGGAGCAGAGTTCGGTTTCGTTTGCTGCCGCAAGGTCGCGAGGCGCTAAAGGGAGTCGTACCAGATACGGAGTTCTTGGATGGGTTTGTCGTGAGCGAGACTCACTTGGGTGTGTGGCTCTCGCTGGAGGAGCTAGAGCCGGCAGACCTAGTGACGCTCCTGAAATGGGAGCATTTCTCGACTGCAATGTTCGAGCACCGGCCAGAAGCACCGGCAGAGCCATCGCCAGTGGGCTTCAGGCGCTAGAGTTTCAAGAGGAAACGGATATGGCGAAGGAAAAATTTGAGCGCAATAAGCCGCACGTAAACGTAGGGACGATTGGTCACATTGATCACGGCAAGACGACGTTGACGGCGGCCATCACCAAGGTGTTGCAGAAGCACAATCCGAAGATCGTGTTTCGCTCGTTCGACTCGATCGACAACGCGCCGGAAGAGAAGGCGCGGGGCATCACCATTGCGACGGCGCACGTGGAGTACGAGACCGAGAAGCGGCACTACGCGCACGTGGACTGTCCGGGGCACGCCGACTACATCAAGAACATGATCACCGGGGCGGCGCAGATGGACGGGGCGATTCTGGTGGTGGGGGCGGACGACGGTCCGATGCCGCAGACGCGGGAGCACGTGCTTTTGGCGCGGCAAGTGGGAGTTCCTTACATAGTGGTTGCCTTGAACAAGTGCGACATGATGGAGGATGCGGAACTGCTGGACCTGGTGGAGCTGGAAGTGCGGGAGTTGCTGAAGGGGTATCAATTTCCGGGCGACGACGTGCCGGTGGTGCGGATCTCGGCGCTGGGAGCGCTGAACGGAGAAGCGAAGTGGGAAGCGCAGATCGACGCGCTGATGAAGGCGGTGGACGAGAGCGTGCCGTTGCCACAGCGGGAGTTGGACAAGCCGTTTCTGATGCCGATCGAAGACATTTTCTCGATCTCGGGGCGCGGCACGGTGGTGACGGGACGCATCGAGCGGGGCAAGGTAAAGGTGGGCGAGGAAGTGGAGATAGTAGGTTTCCGCGAGACCCGCAAGACGGTGGTGACGGGCGTGGAAATGTTCAAGAAGCAGTTGGATGAAGGCATGGCGGGCGACAACGCCGGGCTGCTGCTGCGCGGCATCGGGAAAGAAGATGTGGAGCGCGGGATGGTGCTGGCGAAGCCGGGGTCGATCACGCCGCACACCAAATTCAAGGCGGAAGTGTACATCCTGACCAAGGAAGAAGGCGGTCGGCACACGCCGTTCTTCAAGGGATACCGGCCGCAGTTTTATCTGCGGACGACGGATGTGACCGGGGTCGCGGAATTGCCGGCGGGAACGGAGATGGTGATGCCCGGGGACAACGTGAGTCTGGTGATTGAGTTGATCACGCCGGTGGCGATGGAGAAAGGGTTGCGGTTTGCGATTCGCGAAGGCGGCCACACCGTGGGCGCCGGGACCATCAGCGAGATTGTGCAGTAAGAGGAAGCGGCTCGCATCACGCCGCCAGATCTTTCCTTCCGGGCTAGCCGGGAGGGGTTAGAGAGAAAACAAGGTGATTGGAAAAGAGAGAATTCGCATCCGGCTCAAGGCATACGACTACCGTGTGCTTGACCAGTCGACGGGAGAGATCGTCGAGACAGCAAAGCGCACCGGAGCGCAGATCGCGGGCCCGATTCCGTTGCCCACGATGAAGAACAAGTACTGCGTGCTGCGTTCGCCGCACGTGGACAAGAAATCACGCGAGCAGTTTGAGATTCGCACCCACAAGCGCCTGCTCGACATTCTGGAGCCGACGCAGCAGACGGTCGATGCGTTGATGAAGCTCGATCTGCCGGCCGGAGTGGACGTGGAGATCAAGGCATTTGGGAAGGAACACAAATAGCAGGTAGCGCCGGCCTCCGGCCGGCATGCCGCCGAGACGGCGGCGCTACGACCAGCCAATAGCCACTGAGCCAAGCTGGGGACGGAGAAGGAAATGGCAAAAGTAGCAGGCATTCTGGGCAAGAAGGTCGGGATGACGCAGTTGTTCGACGAAAAGGGCGAAGTGCATCCCGCGACCGTGTTGCAGGCTGGGCCGTGCGTCGTCACGCAGCCTAAGGGCCAGGTGAAACACGGATATGACGCGGCGCAAATTGGCCTGATCGAGTTCGTCAAAGAATCGCGCCTGACGCAGCCCATGAAGGGACACTTGGCGAAGCACAACTTGCCGCCGGTGAAGTTCATCCGCGAAGTGCCGCTGGAAATCGATGGCGCGGCCGGGGACGGAGACGGCGTGAAGGCTGGCGACCGGGTACTGGTCGAGATTTTTGACGGTGAGAAGTTTGTTGATGTGGTCGGTGTCAGCAAGGGCCGTGGATTTGCGGGCGTGGTCAAGCGTCACCATTTCCGTGGCGGGGCGAAATCGCACGGATCGATGTTCCAGATCACCGGTTCGATCGGATCGTCGGCGTTTCCTTCGCGCGTGTTCAAGGGGATGCGGATGTCCGGGCACATGGGAACGGATCGGGTGACGGTGCGAAACCTGCGAGTGCTGGGCGTGGACAAGGAAGACAATCTGCTGGTGGTGGAAGGCAGCGTGCCGGGCCCGAATGGCGGATATCTGGTGATCACCAAAGCCAAGAAGCCGCCGAGAGAGCGGCGTGGATTCGCCGGCGCCACCACGGTCGATCCGTTGAAGGCAGCCAAACGCGCGGCGAAGAAGGCATAGCAATTGCGGTGCACGGGCGGGACGCCCGCGCCTACAAGAGAAGCATATGGCAACTATTGACATTCAGGATTTGAGCGGAGCAAAAGTGGGCACGCTGGAACTGGCCGATGAGATTTTCGGCGCAGTGAACGAAGATCTGCTGTGGGAGGCGGTCAAGCACTACCGCGCCAGCCTGCGCGCCGGGACTCACGCCACCAAGAACCGTTGGCGCGTGTCGGGTTCGGGCAAGAAGCTGTGGAAGCAGAAGGGCACTGGACGCGCCCGCATCGGCTCCATCCGTTCGCCGCTTTGGCGGCACGGCGGCACGGTACATGGCCCGCAACCACGCTCCTATGATTACACCTTTCCGCGCAAGAAGCTGATGGGCGCGCTGCGCTCGGCGTTAGCGGCCAAGTTTGCCGACGGCAAGCTGATTGTGGTGAATACCTTCGCCGTGGCTGAACCCAAGACCAAAGCATTCCGCCATGTACTGGATGCTCTGAAGGTGGATGGGACTGCGCTGCTGGTCGAGGCGCCCAAGCATGAAAACCGCAACTTGCATCTGAGTTCGCGCAACATTGCCGGGGTGGAATTGGTCAGCGGCAGCGATGTGCATCCTTATCACCTGCTGCGCTACGACCGGGCGATCTTCTCGCAGCCGGCTATCGAAAAACTGCAGGTCGCATTGAGGCGCTCAGTTTCGAAACGGCGTCACAAGGCGGAAGAAGGCGCGGGCGAGGGCGCGGCACCAAAGAAAGCGGCACGGGCCCCGCGGCGCCGGGTGCGGCATGACAAAGCGGCGGAGGTGGCCTGATGAAATCGGCGTATCAGATTTTGCGGCGGCCGGTGATCACTGAAAAAGGGCTGGCCATTAAAGAGCACCAGAACACGCTGGTGTTCCAGGTAGCCCCCAAGGCGACCAAAACGGAAATCAAGGAAGCGGTGCAGAGCATCTTCAAGGTGAAGGTGCACTCGGTGCGCACCGCGACGTATCCGGGAAAAGAGCGGCGGCGCGGAAGGTTTACGGGCCATCGTCCCGACTGGAAGAAGGCGTATGTGCGCCTGAGGGCAGGCGAGAAAATGCCGGAGTACGCACAGAATCTTTAGTCGTTGGTCGTTGGTCGTCGGCAACGACGGGCGGGATTCGGGAAAGGCGAACGACAGACGACCGACGACGAACGACCGAGCTGAGAGTTTTTATGGCAATCAAGACTTACAGACCGACAACGCAGACGCTGCGCTATCGCACCACGCTGGTCACGGACGAGATTACCAGCACCAAGCCGTACAAGCTGCTGGTTGAGCCGAAGCAGCGCACGGGAGGCCGGCGCAACTCCGGCGACATGACCATGCGCTTCATCGGCGGCGGGCACAAGCGCAAGCTGCGCATCATCGACTTCAAGCGTGACAAGATTGGAATCCCGGCCACGGTGAGCACGATCGAATACGATCCCAACCGTTCCGCCCGCATCGCTTTGCTGAGCTACGCCGACGGCGAGAAGCGCTACATCTTGCAGCCGGATGGGTTGAAGGTCGGACAGAAAGTTGTGAGCGGTCCGGAAGCCGACATCCTGGTGGGAAACGCGCTGCCGCTGCGCAACATCCCGCCCGGCACGACGATTCACAACCTTGAGCTGAAGCCGGGCAAGGGCGCGCAGATGGTGCGGTCGGCGGGCGGCGCGGCACAGTTGGTGGCGAAAGAGGGGGATTACGCGCTGGTCAAGCTGCCGTCAGGCGAGACGCGCAAGGTGGCGCAGGATTGCATGGCGACGATTGGCCAAGTAGGCAACCTTGACCACGAGAACGTGACCATCGGCAAAGCGGGGCGTTCGCGGTGGCTGGGAAAACGCCCGCACAATCGTGGCGTTTCCATGAATCCGGTTGATCACCCGCATGGCGGCGGCGAAGGCAAGACTTCCGGCGGACGGCATCCGGTGACGCCGTGGGGCCAGCCGACGCGCGGTTACAAGACACGCAACAACAAGCGGACCGATGCGTTCATCGTGAGCCGAAGATCGAAATAGTCGTGGAGCAGTTCGTCGTTTGGTCGTGAGAGCGCGGCAGGAAATGGCAAGAAGCTTAAGAGCTAGGAGCTAACAGCTAGAAGCTGAATTTTATGGCACGTTCAACCAAGAAAGGGCCGTTCGTGGATGGCTACCTGCAAACGCGGGTAGAAGGCATGAACGCGCGCAATGAAAAGAAAGTGTTGCGGACGTGGTCGCGACGCTCGACCATCATCCCGGAGTTTGTGGGACACACCATCGCGGTGCACAACGGGAAGAAATTCATTCCGGTGTATATCACGGAGAACATGGTGGGGCACAAGCTGGGCGAGTTCAGCTTCACGCGCCAGTTCAAGGGGCACTCCATGAAGGCAGCCACCGAGGTGGCAGCCAAGCCGGCAGGCGTGCCGGGTGGTCCGGGAGCTCCGGCGCCAGCAGCAGCCTCAGCCGCTCCAGCGGCTCCGGCAGCGCCGAAAGCGTAAGCGCAGGATTGAAGAGAAAACGTTATGGAATATCGAGCTGAAGCCCGTTACATGCGCGTCTCGCCGCAGAAGGCGCGGCTGGTGCTGGACCTGATCAAGGGCCGCCGCGTCGAGGACGCGCTCAACACGCTGGCTTTCACCAAGAAGCGGGTGGCGCCGGTGGTGGAGAAACTGCTGCGCTCGGCGGTGGAGAATGTCAACTATTTAAACACCGAAAAAGGCGCCGACGTGGATGTCGACAATCTGTACGTGAAGCGCGCCGTGGCCAACGATGGCCCGCGGATGAAGCGCATCCGCCCCGCGCCGATGGGACGCGCCTTTCGCTATGTGCGCCGTATCGCGCACATCGAGATTGCGCTGGCAGAGCGTGGGAAGAATGGAGCTGAACCGGTGGCGACGGTGGTCGGGGAACGGACAGCCGCTGCTAAAGCGCCCGCCAGGAAAGCGGTTCCGCGCAAGGCAAGTGCGAAGAAAAAGCCGGCAGCCAAGAAGAAGGCTGTGGGAGCCAGGAAATAGCGTCGTTCGTCGCCGGCCGTCAGCTGACGACCGAGGGCGAACGCCAACGAAGGTGTTTTGGAGACACGATGGGACAGAAGGTTCATCCTTACGGATTTCGCCTCGGCTACACCAAGCCGTGGAAGTCCCGCTGGTTTGTCGAGCGGGATTACGACAAACTGCTGCTGGAAGACGTCAAGCTGAAGGCCGAGCTGAAAGAAAAGCTGAAGTCGGCCGGGGTCAGCTCGATTGAAATCGAGCGTCCGGGCAACAAGCTGCGCGTCATCATTAAGACGGCGCGGCCCGGCATCATCATTGGACGCAAGGGCGCAGAAATCGACAAGTTGAAGGCGGATGTGCAGAAACGCGCTTCGCGCGATGTGCACATTGACATTCAGGAAGTGCACAAGCCTGAACTGGATGCGCAACTGGTCTCCGAGTCGATTGCGCTGCAACTGGAAAAGCGCGTAGGGTTCCGCCGCGCCATGCGCAAGGCCGTGGACTCGGCGCTGCGCTTTGGCTGCAAGGGTATCAAGGTGCGGGTGAGCGGGCGGCTGAACGGCAACGAGATCGCGCGCTCGGAGTGGTACTTGCAGGGCCGTTTGCCGCTGCATACGCTGCGCGCCGATATCGAGTATGGTTTCACCGAGGCGCGCACCACTTACGGCGTGATTGGCGTGAAGGTGTGGATTTATCGCGGCGAAATCCTGGCGCAGAAGCGGCGGGAAGGCCAGCAAGCGCAGCCGGCGGTGGGCGCGTTCTGAGGATTTGATGTTGAGACGTTGCTGGCAACGTCTCTGAGACACAGCAAGCTGCGTCTCCAGGAAAACTTGTTATGTTGATGCCGAAGAAAGTGAAGTACCGCAAGCAGCAGCGCGGGCGGATGACGGGCAAGGCCTGGCGCGGAAGCCGACTGGCGTTCGGTGACTACGGATTGAAAGTGCTGGAACCGGGTTGGATCACGGACCGGCAGATCGAAGCCAGCCGCGTGGCCATGACACGTTTTGTCAAGCGTGGCGGCAAGATCTGGATCCGGCTGTTTCCCGACAAGCCGGTGACCAAGAAACCGGCCGAAACCCGTATGGGCAAAGGCAAGGGAGCACCCGACCACTGGGTTGCGGTGGTGCATCCCGGCAAGATTTTGTTCGAGATGGAAGGCGTCACCTTGCAAGAGGCGTCAGAAGCCATGCGTCTGGCGTCGCACAAACTACCGCTGCGCACAGGCTTTGTGAAGCGGGAAACGGTAGCGCGCTGAAAGCCTACGCAGGCAACTGAGAACGATTTATGAAACCGGATAAAGTCCGCAATTTGACAGACGACGAGCTTCGGCACCAGGAGCGCGATCTGAACGACCAGCTGTTCAAGCTGAAGTTCCAGCTGAACATGGGGCAAACGGAGAGCCTGAAGAAGATCCGTGGCCTGCGCAAGGACATTGCGCGGGTAAAGACGGTTGCCCGCGAGCGCGAACTTGCCGCCGCCGGCAAAGCGGAGAAGAAATGATGGCTGAAAGCATCGCACCGCCCGCCTCGACGGGACGGCGCAAAGAGGTGATTGGCAAGGTCGTGTCCGACCGCATGCACAAGACGATCGTGGTGCAGGTGGTGCGCCAGACCGGCCACAAGTTGTACGGGCGCGTGATCTCCAAGGCGAAGAAGTTTTACGCGCACGACGAAAACAACGAGGCGCACATCGGCGATACCGTGCGGCTGGAAGAAACCCGGCCGCTGTCGAAGCTGAAGCGCTGGAAGCTGAAGGCAGTGGTGCAGCGAACGGCGCTGGCGCCGGAGACCACCACTGAAGCCGGTTCTTAGCCGGGCGGACAGGGAGACTGAATTATGGGCGTGATGATGAGAACCATGCTCGAGGTTGCCGATAACTCCGGCGCCCGGAAGCTGCAGATGATCTTGCCGCTGGGCGGCGGGACCGGTCTGCGCGCCGGCTTGGGCGATGTGGTCACTGCCAGCGTCAAGGAAGCCTCGCCCGACGGGCAGGTGCAAAAAGGCAAAGTGGTCAAGGCGGTGATTGTCCGTACCCGCAAGGAACATCGGCGGCGCGATGGCACCTACATCCGGTTTGATCAGAATGCTGCGGTGCTCATCAATGAAGTGGGAGAGCCCGTGGGCACCCGCGTGTTCGGGCCAGTCGCCCGCGAACTGCGCGAGAAGAAGTTTTTGAAGATTGTTTCCTTGGCGCCAGAAGTGCTTTAGGGACGTGTAGGGACGGGCGCCCTCGCCCGTTCAGGCGGAGCGAAGCTCCGCAGCTTAGGGGGAAGGAACTTGGAAATGGCAACTGCAACGACGCATAAACGAGTGGATATCCGCCGCAACGACACGGTAAAGGTCATTACCGGACGCGACAAGGGCAAAGAAGGCCGCGTGCTGCGCGTGTTTCCCGGGGATGACAAGGTCCTGGTCGAGCACGTCATGCTGGTCAAGAAACACGTGCGGCCCAACCCGCAGCGCAACATCAAGGGCGGGATTGCCGAGCAGGAGAGCCGCATTTCGCTGTCGAATGTGCAGTTGGTATGCGCAGCCTGCGGGCCGGTACGAGTGGGGCGCGAAATGCGCGGCGACCGCAAAGTGCGAGTCTGCAAGAAGTGCGGCACGACGTTGGATAAATAAGCTCTTGGTTCTTAGCCGTTGGCTCAGGTGCGAGAACCAAGGCGGAGTTGAACAGAGCCGACGAGGATACGAGATAGCTCGGCTTCAGGCTAACGGCTAAGAGCCAAGAGCTAAGAAGCGATCCAGAAATCGGCAGCAGGGTTACTAAAGCAATGGCAAAAGATAAGAAAGAAAAAAAGGGCGCGGCGCAAGAGGAAAAAAAGGCACCCGAGGTGGCGCGTCACAGCGCGAAAGAGACGCCCCGGCTGAAGGAACGTTTCCGGAAGGAAATCGCACCGGTTCTGATGAAGGAGTTCGCATTCGCCAATCCTATGGCAGTCCCGCATCTGGAGAAGATTGTGGTGAATGTGGGAGTTGGCGAGGCGACGCAGAATGCCAAGGTGCTCGACCCGGCGGTCGCCGAATTGACCCAGATCACTGGCCAGAAGCCGGTAGTGACTCGCGCCAAGAAGTCGATCGCGGCGTTTAAGGTGCGCGCGGGCATGCCGATTGGCGCGATGGTGACGCTGCGCGGCGACCGCATGTACGAATTTTTCGATCGTCTGGTCAACATCGTGCTGCCGCGTGTCCGCGACTTCCGTGGAGTTTCCACCAAGTCGTTCGACGGCCGCGGCAATTACACGCTGGGGCTGCACGATCAGCTGATTTTTCCGGAGATTGACTACGCCAAGGTGGACAAGCTGAAAGGGATGAACGTGACCATCGTGACCACGGCGCGCAGCGACGATCAGGCGCGGTCGTTGTTACGGCATATGGGAATGCCATTCCGGGCGTGATGGAATTTTGTAGAGACGTAGCTTGGCTGCGTCTCCGAGACGTTGCATCGGGAGACGTTGCCAGCAACGTCTCTACAGGAGAAGCATTTGGCGACTACAGCAAAACGAGTCAAGGACGCGAGAAAGCCGAAATTCAGGGCGCGGCAGCACAACCGCTGCAAAATCTGCGGGCGGCCGCGCGGGTATCTCCGCAAGTTTGGAATCTGCCGCTTGTGTTTCCGCGGTCTGGCGTTGCGGGGAGAGATTCCCGGAGTTTCCAAGTCGTCCTGGTAAGCGGGTAGTTGGCTGTTCCAACGGCGCCAAGGACTGAGATGCAAACTGCCGCTGGTTCTCCGCTTTGGGCGGAGCAAACGGGTGGTTGAGGAGAAGCAAAACGTATGAGGTTGACCGACCCGGTCGCAGACATGCTGGCGCGCATACGCAACGCAATCAGTGCGCGTCACCAAAAGGTAGACATTCCGGCTTCCAAACTGAAGACGGAAATTGCCCGCATTCTCAAAGAAGAGGGCTATGTTGCCAACTTCAAGGCCATGGAAGAGGGCGGCCACAAGATCCTGCGCGTCTACCTGAAGTATGGCAGCAACAATGAAGCCGCTATCTCCAACGTGGAACGCGTGTCCCGCCCGGGCTGCCGGGTCTATGTGCGGCGCTCCGACATTCCGCGAGTGCTGGGTGGGTTGGGCATCAACATTCTCACCACCCCGCGCGGCGTGATGACGGGGAGGCAGGCGCGGCGGGAGGGAGTTGGAGGCGAACTCCTCTGCCAGATTTGGTAAAGGTAGAGACGTGGCTTCGCTACGTCTCCGAGACGTTGCACCGGGAGACGTTGCAAGCAACGTCTCTACAGCGAAGAGCAAAGAGCTGATCTTATGTCACGAATTGGAAAAAAGCCGATCCCGCTGCCCAAAGGGGTGACGGTCAAGATCGAAGGCAACACGGTCGCAGTGCAGGGGCCGAAGGGCAAACTGGAAACCGCCTTGCCGGCGGGCATCCAGATGTCCCAGCAGGATGGGCATCTGGTGGCGATGCGCGAAAACGACTCGCAGGCTGCGGTGCATGGTCTGGCGCGAGCGCTGGTCAACAACGCCGTCGAGGGTGTGACCAAAGGCTGGACGCGCGAACTGGAGATCGTCGGCATCGGCTACCGCGCCGAATTGAAGGGCAAAACGACGGTGGTGTTCAACTTGGGCTACTCCCACCCGATTGAGTATCCGTTGCCCGCCGGTGTTGATGTGGCTCTCGATCCGAAACAAACCCGCCTGACGATCACCGGGATTGACCGGCAAAAAGTCGGTCAGGTGGCGGCAGAGATGCGTGGATTGCGCCCGCCCGATCCGTACAAGAACAAGGGCGTGCGCTATGCCGGCGAGCGGTTGAAGAAGAAGGTTGGAAAGACAGGAGCCAAGTAGCGGCGCTTAGCGGGCGTGAGCCGAGCGGGAGCCCGCTGCCGCTATCCTGAGCGAAGCGAAGGATCTCGTTGGTCCTCGGTCGTCAGTCGTTGGCCAAGCGTCAGATGCCGGTGACCAAGGACAAACGACAAACGACAAACGACTAGCGACGAACGACCAAGGACGAACAGTAATGCTAACAAAGACTTCCAAGAACGCGAACCGGCGGTACGTGCATGAGCGCATCCGCAAGAAGATCCTGGGTACGGACGAGCGGCCCCGGCTGAACGTGTATCGCTCGCTGAACCATATCTATGTGCAGGTGATTGACGACCTGCACGGCAAGACGCTGGTGGCGGCGAACTCGGCCGAGGGCGCCAAGGGCGAGAAGCGAACCGGCGGGAACGTGGCTTCGGCCAAAGCCGTAGGCAAGGCCATCGCGGAGCGCGCCAAAGCAAAGGGAATTACTCGCGTAGTTTTTGACCGCGGTGGTTACATCTATCACGGCCGGGTCAAAGCCCTGGCAGATGCGGCCCGGGAAGCGGGATTGCAGTTTTAGAGAATTGGTAATTGAGTAATTGGTAATTTGGTAATTTGAAGAGCCCGGTGGGCGCTTCTTGAAATTACAAATTCCCCGATTACAAATTACAAATCGGGAAGAGAGCGCGATGCCAACAGTGATTAAGAAGCTTGACGCGGGTTCGTATCAACTGAAAGACCAGGTGGTGACCATCAACCGTGTAACGAAGGTGGTCAAGGGCGGCAAGAACCTTTCGTTTGCGGCGCTGGTCGTAGTAGGAGATCCAACGGCGGCGGTGGTGGGCTACGGTTCGGGAAAGGCCAAGGAAGTTCCACAGGCCATCCGCAAGGGAATTGAGTCCGCAAAGAAGAACTTGGTGAAGGTTCACCTCACGCAGACCACCATTCCGCACGCAGTGCTGGGACGTTTCGGCTCGGGGATGGTTCTTCTCAAGCCTGCGGCAGAAGGCACGGGCGTGATTGCCGGCGGCGCAGTGCGCGCGGTGATGACGTCAGCGGGGGTGCAGAATGTGTTGACCAAATCCATCGGCACCACCAACCCGCATAACGTGATCAAGGCCACGTTTGATGCACTGAAGAAACTGAAGGACAGGGAACATGTTGCGGCGCTCCGTGGCAAAGCGGTGGAAGAACTGTAGGGCGAGCAGCCAGGATTGAGGAATTTGCGATGACGGCGAAGAAGACGAGTTCGGGCAGCGGGAAAATTCACCTGAAATGGGTGCGCTCCGCGATTTGCGCCCCAACCAAGCAGAAGAAAGTGGTGAAGGGTTTGGGATTTACGCGGCTGAACCAGGTGGTAGAACGGCCGGACACGCCCGCCATTCGCGGCATGGTGGCCAAAGTGCCGCATTTGGTGGAGATTGTGCAGTAGAGACGTAGCTCGTTACGTCTCTGCCGAGGAAATTATGAACTTATCCAATATTCGGTCACCGAAAAAGGCGTCGGAAAAGCGCAAGCGGGTCGGGCGAGGCATGGGTTCCGGCATGGGCAAGACGTCAACCCGCGGGCACAAGGGCCAGCGTTCGCGCAGCGGTTCGCGCATGATCCGCGGTTTTGAAGGCGGCCAGATGCCATTGCACCGCCGCATGCCCAAGCGCGGGTTTACCAACATTTTCCGCCGGGAGTTCAACATCGTGAACCTGGACCGCTTGGCGGCACTGGGCGAAACCACGATCACGCCGGACGTGCTGCGCAAGGCAGGCGTAATCAGCACGAAGCATCCGGTGAAGATTCTGGGCGACGGCGAACTTACGGTCGCGCTAACCGTGCACGCCCACAAGTTCTCGAAGTCGGCACAAGAAAAAATTACCAAGGCTGGCGGCAAGTTCGAGGTCTTGCAGTAATGCTGGAAAAACTGGCAAACATTTTTCGCATTCCCGACCTGCGCAAGCGGGTCCTGTTTACCCTGGGCTTGCTGGCGGTCTACCGGCTCGGCGGCCACATTCCGACACCAGGCGTGAACGCCGACCGCTTGCAACAGTTCTTCGAGCAAAACCGCGGGTCGTTCCTGGGTTTTGTTGACCTGTTCTCCGGTGGCCAGTTGCGGCGTTTGACGATTTTTGCTCTGGGCATCATGCCTTACATCACCGCCTCGATTATTTTGCAGCTTTTGACCGTGGTGTATGAACCACTGGCGAAACTGCAAAAAGAAGGCGAGATGGGCCGCAAGAAGATCACCCAGTGGACCCGTTACCTGACCGTCCTTCTAAGTTCCGTGCAGTCCATGGGCATTGCCCTCAGTCTGGAAAAATCCGGCGATTTCGTGGTGAATCCGGGCGTGGGATTCATCCTGATGACCATGCTTACCCTGACCACCGGCAGCGCGTTCATCATGTGGCTGGGTGAACAGATCACGGAACGCGGTGTCGGTAACGGCATGTCGCTGCTGATCTTTGCCGGCATTGTCGTGGGCCTGCCGCGCGGCGTGGCTGATTTGCTCGACAAGATTCGCACCGACGCCTGGGGCGTGTTTACCGCCCCGGCCATGATTCTGCTGGTGGGAATCATGATTCTGGTGGTCGGGTTCATCGTTTTTGTGGAACGCAGCGAACGCCGCATTCCGGTGCAATATGCCAAGCGTGTGGTTGGCCGCAAAGTGATGGGTGGGCAGTCCACTCACCTGCCGTTGCGTGTCAATGCCGGCGGCGTCATGCCGGTGATTTTCGCATCGTCCATCTTGACCATGCCCCAGATGTTGTTTCAGGGCCTGAAGAACAACCGCTACTTCGGCGACCTGCTGCGCGCTTTGGGCTGGGGTGAACCGCTTTACACGCTGCTCTATGCCGTCGGGATCATCTTCTTCGCCTATTTCTATGTGTCGATTGTCTTCAACCCGAATGAGGTGGCGGACAATATGCGGAAGTATGGCGGATTTGTTCCCGGCATCCGGCCAGGAAAGCGCACCGCAGATCACATCAATGAGATTCTGACCCGTATCACGCTGGTGGGCGCGATGTACTTGATCATTATCTCTTTCATTCCGGAGTGGATGATTACTGGTATCCACCTGAACCATTTATGGGGACCGGTGGGCGCATTTTTTGAACGGCTGCCGACCTGGGTCACCAACGGCTTAGGTGTGACCTTCTATTTTGGCGGCACATCACTGCTGATCGTGGTGGGCGTGGCCATGGACACAGTGACGCAGATCGAAGCGCAGTTGATCATGCGGCACTACGACGGGTTTACGCCGCGCAGCGGACGCATCCGCGGCCGGCGAATATGGTAAGTGCGCGAGAGTGAAGATCAGGTTGCCGTGACGGCAGACCGCTTTATGGAAACTTCGCAGAGCATTGGGCCAATTGTATTGCTGGGACCACCAGGAGCCGGCAAGGGCACTCAGGCAAAGCGCATTACGGAACGCTATGCGATTCCGCAGATCTCCACCGGGGATTTACTGCGGGAAAATGTGAGAAACGGCACTGCGCTGGGCCTGAAGGCAAAAGACATCATGGCTCGCGGCGAGTTAGTGCCGGATGAATTGCTCTACGACATGGTAGCCGAGCGATTGCGCCGACCAGATTGCGAGCGCGGCTGCATTCTGGATGGGTTTCCCCGCACTGCAGCACAGGCGGCATGGCTGGATGCGTTCCTGGAAGGTGGGCATTCTGATAAGTCGAAGCGCGGCAAGTGGTTGCCGTTTGTGATCTCCATGGATGTGGACTATAATCTATTGTTGCTCCGGCTCACCGGACGTAGGACTTGTCCCACCTGTGAACGGATCTATAACGTTCATTTCCAACCGCCTCGCGTCGATGAAGTTTGCGATCTGGATGGCATTAAGCTGGTCACTCGCAATGACGACCGCGAAGAAGTGATCCGGGAGCGTCTGCAGGCGTATGAGCGGCAGACCCGCCCGGTGGCGGAATACTACCAGCAGAAGGGCCGGCTGGTTTCAGTGGACGGTATGGGGAGCGCTGACCAGGTGACGGAGCATGTGTTCCGGGAGATTGCGAATCATAGCCCGGCCAAGGTTGGTGGTTGCTGAGGCATGACGGTCTGTCGATCGGCGAGTGAAATTGAAAAGCTGCGCCGCAGCGGACACATCGTTCGCGAGGTGCTCAATCATTTGCGTTCCCTGGTGGCTCCAGGCGTGACCACCATGGACTTGGAGCGTGCTGCCGAGAAGCGGATCAGGGAGTTGGGCGCCAAGCCTGCGTTTAAGGGCTACTACAACTATCCTTGTGTGCTTTGTACCTCGGTGAACGAAGAGATTGTGCACGGTATTCCGTCGGAGCGGCGGGCACTGAAGGCGGGCGACATTGTTTCGATTGATTGCGGCGTCGTGCTGGACGGCTACTACGGCGACGCAGCCATTACGGTACCGGTCGGGGATGCGCTGACGCCCGAAATGCGCAAGCTGATCGAGGTGACGGAAGCATCGTTGTACAAAGGGATTGAGCAGGCTAGAGTGGGAAACGCAGTTGGTGACATCGGGGCTGCCGTGCAAGAGTATGTGGAAGCCAATGGCTTCAGCGTGGTCCGCGAATTTGTCGGGCATGGTATTGGGACTAAACTGCACGAAGAGCCGCAGGTTCCGAATTTTGGGAATCGCGGACATGGGCCGAAGCTGCGCGAAGGCATGGTTTTGGCGATCGAGCCGATGGTGAATTACGGCAAGCCCGGAACGCGGGTTTTGGACGACAAATGGACAGCAGTTACGGCAGACGGAAGCTGCAGCGCCCATTTCGAACACTGCGTGGCCGTCACCAAGGACGGTCCGCTGATTTTGACGCAGTAGGAAGCTATTAGCTCTTGGCTCTTCGCGAAAAGCCAAGAGCTAGTGGCCAAGAGCTTGTTTCTAAGGAGTCGATGAGCAAAGAAGACGCGATTGAAGTTGAGGCGTCTAGCGGGCGTGAGCGGAGCGGGAGCCCGCTGCCGAGATCCCGAGTGAAGCGAGGGATCTGGCGCATGAGAAGATTAAGGAGTCGATGAGCAAAGAAGACGCGATTGAAGTTGAGGCGTCTAGCGGGCGTGAGCGGAGCGGGAGCCCGCTGCCGAAATCCCGAGTGAAGCGAGGGATCTGGCGCATGAGAAGATTAAGGAGTCGATGAGCAAAGAAGACGCGATTGAAGTCATGGCGACGGTGGTGGAACCGCTGCCCAATGCGATGTTCCGGGTTGAACTGGAAAACAAGCATCAGGTGCTGGCTCACGTATCGGGGAAAATGCGGAAGAACTTTATCCGAATTTTGCCGGGTGACAAGGTGGCAGTGGAGCTTTCGCCGTACGATCTGAATCGCGGACGAATTGTGTATCGGTACAAGTAACACGTGGGGACAGCCGCCCTCGGCTGTCCACGCCGAGCGCAGCTCGGCAGAATAGCTGAGATCTGAAAATGAAAGTTAGAGCATCGGTAAAGAAGATCTGCGACAAGTGCAAAGTCATCCACCGCAAGGGAGTGGTGCGGGTGATTTGCGAGAATTCGAAACACAAGCAGCGCCAGGGATAACTGGCAGCGCCGGCATTTGGCCGGCCGATAAAGAGGAAACCCTATGGCACGTATTGCAGGCGTCGACCTTCCGCGCAACAAGCGCGCGAACATCGCGCTGACCTATATTTACGGGATTGGAAACGCGCGCTCGGCCCGCATCCTGGACCAGGCGAGCGTGGACCCCATGAAGAAAGTGCAGGATCTGGGCGAGGACGAAGTCAACCGCATCCGCCAGGTCATCGAGTCCGAAGGGATGGTCGAAGGCGACCTGCGCAAGGAGGTTTCGATGAGTATCAAGCGGCTCATCGAAATCGGCTCCTATCGCGGGTTCCGTCACCGCCGGAACTTGCCGGTCCGAGGCCAGCGCACGCATACGAATGCTCGCACCCGAAAAGGTCCGCGCAAGGGCACGGTAGCAATCAAGAAGAAGTCGGCGGCAAAAACGTAGAACCAGTCGTTAGTCCTTGGTCGTTGGTCGCCTGTCAAGCCAACGACCGACGACCGACGACCAACGACGAGAGAGATTATGGCGAAACCAGCAGCAGCAGCGACGACCGGCGCAGGCGCGCCGGAAAAAAAGGGCAGAAAGAAGACCTTCAAGAAGAAAGAGCGCAAACACGTGTCCCACGGTGTGGCGCACATTCAGGCTTCTTTCAACAATACTATCGTCACCATCACCGACCCTGCGGGAAACGTTCTCTCCTGGAAGAGTTCGGGGTCGCTGGGTTTTCGCGGATCGCGAAAAGGTACGCCCTTTGCCGCCCAACAGGCGGCGATGAACGCCGCCAACCTGGCGCGCGACCATGGCGTGCGCAGTGTGGAAGTGCGGGTCAGCGGCCCGGGTTCGGGACGCGAGTCGGCGATTCGCGCGCTGGGCGCCGCTGGAATTGAAGTGCGCAACATCAAGGACGCTACCCCGATTCCGCACAACGGGTGCCGTCCGCCAAAGCGTCGTAGAGTATAAGAAAGTGATCAGTGACCAGTGCTCAGCGGATTTGAAATTGGCGACTGACCGCTGGCAACTGACCACGGGGTTTAACGTCCGGGAAGAAGGGCGAAGCCAAGCCTGTAAACCGGTCATCTAAAGGAGAACTGAATTGGCACGTTACACTGATCCGGTTTGTCGTTTATGCCGCCGTGAGGGAATCAAGTTATTCCTCAAAGGATCGAAGTGTTTTACTGACAAGTGTCCGCTGGAGAAGCGCAATTTCGCCCCCGGCCAACACGGTAAAGACCGCAAGGCCAAGGTGGTGGGGTATGGCCTGCAACTCCGCGAAAAACAGAAGACCAAGCGGATGTACTTCGCCCAGGAAAGCCAGTTCCGCAACTATTTTGAGAAGGCCGCCCGATCCAAGGGTGTTACCGGCGAGATTCTGCTGCAGCAACTTGAGCGCCGCTTGGACAATGTCGTTTATCGCATCGGGTTGGGTATCTCCCGCCGCCAGGCACGCCAATTGGTACGGCACGGGCACATTCAGGTGGACGGGCACAAAGTGAACATCCCCTCCTACCAGGTGAGTGTGGGAGAAGAGATCGCAGTTCGCGAGGGCAGTCGCAAACTGGCCATTCTGGAACAGGCGAAGGAGTTCGCCAGCCACCAGAACGCGCCAACCTGGCTGGAAATCAATCGCGACAACTACACGGGCCGCGTTTTGTCGCTGCCCAAGCGTGAAGAGATCCAACTGCCAGTGAATGAGCAGTTGATCGTTGAGCTTTACAGCAAGTAAGGGCATCGGGCGATCTGACCATCGGGTCATCGGGCTATTTCAAATCACCCGATCAGCCCCGATCGGCAATCACCCGATGTGTTTGGTCCACATTTCGTGCCAGATCAGCCTGAGCTGACATATGACCCGGCCTGGACCAGCCGGGAACGTCAGCTCTGAGCCACATGGCCGAAGGAGAACAATATGGTACTGTGGAAAGGTTTTCAGAGGCCCAAACGTCTTGCGGTTGATAGTTCGACTTTGACCGACAAGTACGGTATTTTCTGGGCGCAGCCGTTTGAACGCGGTTTCGGCACTACGATTGGCAATGCCCTGCGCCGCGTCATGCTGTCTTCCATCGAAGGAGCAGCCATCACGGCTGTAAAAATTGAAGGCGTGTTGCACGAATTCCAGTCGATTGCCGGCGTGGTCGAGGACGCAACCGACATCATCCTCAACCTCAAGCAGATTCCGTTCAAGCTGAGCGGCGATGCGCCTAAGGCCATCTACCTGCGTGCCGATCAGCCCGGGGTAGTGACTTCGGGCATGATCGAAGCGGACGCCGACGTCGAGGTGCTCGACAAGGACGTTTATATCGCAACTGTCAGCGAAGGTGGCAAACTCGACATGGAAATGCGGCTGAAGCGCGGCCGCGGCTACACCTCCGCCGATAAGAACTTCGATGAAGATCTGGGCATCGGCTTCATTCCCATCGATTCCGTGCATTCGCCGGTGCGCAAGTGCAACTACACCGTGGAAGCCGCTCGCCTCGGGCAAATCACCGATTACGACAAGTTAACGTTAGAGGTCTGGACGAACGGCTCCATTACGCCGGCGGACTCCATCGGACTGGCGGCCAAGCTGCTGAAAGACCACATGAATATCTTCATCAACTTCGAAGAAGATATTGAAACCATGGCGGCCGCGGAGGAGCGCAAACCGGAAATCAAGAATGAAAACCTGAACCGTTCGGTGGAGGAACTGGAGCTTTCCGTGCGCAGTTACAACTGCCTGAAGAACGCGAACATCCAGACCATCGGCGAACTGGTGCAGAAGACTGAAGCCGAAATGCTGAAGACCAAGAATTTCGGGCGGAAGTCGTTGAACGAAATCAAAGAGATTCTGGGAACCATGGGCTTGAGTTTAGGTATGAAGATCGACGAGCATGGCAACGCCGTGCCCGGTCCGACTTCCAACCAGATTCTGCCGGTTTCGGCTTACGGTCCGGACAACGATTTCTAAGAACCGTTTCGAGTTTCTGGTTTCCAGTTTCCAGTACTCGTCGTCGTACTTTTTCAACTGGAAACTAGAAACTGCATTTTCGGAAAACTGGCCACTGGCAACTGACCACTGGCAACTGAGGCTCATATGCGTCACAAAGTAGCTGGATGGAAACTTGGGCGGAACACCTCGCACCGGCGATCGCTGTTGCGCAACCTGGTCACGTCGCTGATTCTGGAAGAGCGGGTGGAGACCACCGTGCCGAAAGCGAAGGCCATGCGGCCGCACGTCGAGAAGATGATCACTCTGGGCAAGCGCGGCGACTTGGCGGCGCGGCGGCAGGCGCTGGCTTATCTAATGACTGGGGCTGCGGTCGATAAGCTATTCGATACCATTGGCCCGCGATTTGGCGACCGCCAGGGCGGATATCTCCGCATTGTGCGTACCGGGTTCCAGAAAGGCGACGGCGCCGAGAAGGCTTTCATTGAGCTTTTGGGCAGCGAGAAGCTGATCGACGAAAAACGCCAAAAACGCGCTGAAGCCCGCGCCAAGCGGACGGCCGAAGCCAAGAAAGCCATGGAAGAAGCCGAAGCGCAACAGGGCGGGACGGAAGCAGCGGCTCCCGCGGCTGAAGCCGAAGACAAGAAAGAGTAAACGCTGGCAGAACTTGCATAGCACTCATGCACCCCGTTCCGGGGTGCATTTTTCTTGCTGTCCTCCTGCCGTATCTGCACCGGTAACGTTGGTAATCTGGCGAAGTTTCTAATAAGGGATTAACTTTCCATCAGAATGGAGTTTTCCCGCACACAGATCGCCATCGCCGCCGGGGCCGGGGTGCTGATTTTGCTGATTTTCTTCGGCTATCTGATCTGGTTGAACAGCCAAGGACCAGTGTTGTCACGATCCGAAGAAAGGGACCCGCTCTCCGGAATTCCAGTTGATATTTCGTTGAACCCTATGCGCGACCGCACCTCCGAACATGTGGCGGCGAAGTATCTGGATGCGATGCGCGATGGCCGCTGCCAGGTGCAGTTGGCGGACTGGGAAAAGGACTACCGGAAGAAGTACGCCAAGTTTATTTGCAACTCCGAAGCGCAGCACCCGCTGCTCTCCTGGAAGCTCGTGGAGTGGGAGGACGCGCCGCCCCTGCGCATCCTGCACTATCGCGGTAAACGACGCGCGAACCCAGGCCAGAGGGGTAGCTACCAGGAGTTGTTCTCGGTTACGCTGGAAAACCAGGACGGCAACTGGGTGGTCACCAAGTACGACGCCCTGTACTGAGGGCCATCAGGCGGCCAGCGTAATCGCGGCTACGCTCTAAGTTTCTGGCGGGACCCCAAGAAGCGAAGGAACAAGAAGATCACAATCTGCGCTGTCAAGGCTGCGGAGCTGTCGAGCACAACATCCGCGACGCGACCCGTTCGGGAAGGTATGAACGTCTGATGCCATTCATCGAGACTGGCGACCAACACCGACATCAAGAACGCAGAACCCGCCCAGCGGCGGGCCCAGACTTTCACTTTGGCGGGATGAAGCGTGTCTCTCCAGGCGCGAAACAGCAATGCGCTGAGGGCGAAATAACCCACAAAATGTCCCGTCTTTCGCAGGTAGTGGTGGAAGACCTCGAAGGCCTGCGGGCTGATGTTCAGCAGGAAATGGAGAATGGGGTAGAGAAACCGGCTGGTGTGCTCGGAGGAAAACCAATCGGTGGACTCGACCGCAATCAAGCTCATCCAGAACACGGCGGCGATCCAGTCTGTGAGTAACTTCTTGCGCTCAGGAATCAAGCCAGAGCCCGCCGCGCAGAAAACACGCCATCGCCAAATCCTGAACTACTCAGCCGCATAGTTGGGTGCCTCGCGAGTGATCATCACATCGTGGACGTGGCTTTCGCGCAGGCCAGCCACGCTGATCCGCACGAACCGCGCTTTTTGCACCAGTTCCGGAATGCTGCTGCAGCCGCAATAGCCCATGCCGGACTTCAAGCCTCCTACCATCTGATAAATAATCATGGAAACGGATCCACGATAGGGCACGCGTCCTTCAATGCCCTCCGGTACCAGCTTGGCCAGGCGATTCGATTCCTCGCTGAGCACCGGCATGGCCGTGGAAGCATCACCGTCCAAGTCCTGAAAGTAACGTTCGCTGGCGCCCGCTCCCGCCGCCATCGCGCCCAGCGATCCCATGCCGCGATAGGCCTTGAACGTGCGGCCCTGATACAGAATCAAATCCCCCGGGCTTTCATCTGTGCCGGCAAACATCGACCCGACCATCACCGCGGCTGCGCCAGCGGCCAGTGCTTTGGTGATGTCACCCGAGTACTTGATGCCACCATCCGCGATGATGGGAATCCCAGCGTCTTTCGTGGCCCGGAAAGCCTCCGCGATGGCGGTCATCTGGGGCACCCCGGCGCCGGTCACAACTCGAGTGGTGCAGATCGATCCCGGGCCGATGCCGACCTTGATGGCGTCGGCTCCAGTTCGCGCCAACTCGCCCGCGCCATCGAATGTAGCCACGTTGCCAGCCAGCAGGTCAACTTCCGGCAGCTTGGATTTCACCTTTCTGACGGCCTCCAACACGCGGGAAGAGTGGCCGTGCGCGCTGTCGATCGCCAGCACGTCCACTTTGGCCCTGGCTAACTCCTGCGCCCGCTCCAGAAAATCGCCGGTTGCCCCAATGGCCCCGCCCACACGCAGCCGCCCGTGAGAGTCCTTAGCGGCGCCGGGATACTTCAGTTTCTTCTGGATGTCCTTTACCGTGATCAGACCCTTCAGATTGTATTGCTTGTCAACCACCAGCAACTTCTCCACCCGGTGCTCGTGCAGGATCTTCTCCGCCTCCTCGAGCGTGGTGCCCACCGGAACCGTGATCAGGTTCTCCTTGGTCATTACCTCGCTGATGGGAACATCGAAGCGGGTTTCAAACCGCAGGTCGCGGTTGGTGAGGATACCGACTAGTTTCCCGTTCTTGGTGATGGGAACGCCGGAAATCTTGTAGCGACGCATGACTTCCAATGCATCGGCAACCTTGGCATCCGGCGACATGGTCACCGGGTCGACGATCATGCCGCTCTCCGAACGCTTGACCTTATCCACCTCATTGGCCTGTTGTTCGATCGAGAGGTTGCGGTGAATCAAGCCAAGTCCACCCTGTTGCGCCAGAGCAATCGCCATGTGCGATTCCGTGACCGTATCCATGGCTGCGCTGATAATGGGAATGTTCAGTCGGATGTTGCGGGTAAGCTGGGTCTGTGTGTTGGCATGCGCGGGAATCACATCGGAATACGCCGGCAGCAGCAACACGTCGTCGAATGTAAGCGCCTCAGGAACAGGAAAATGAATCATGAAATCACTCTTGGATTAAGTGGTTATTTTAGCAGCCTGCGGGAGAACTCGGTATAGGGATGCAGCCGTGCTGTCCCTGATTGGGCGCAAGGTAAAATTAAACGTCGACCTTTAGCTCCGCTGGTTCAGCCCTGTCAGCCGACGGGTTGCGCGGCGAGAACAGGCTCTTCTACGTGATGTTCAGCAGCCTTCGGAGCCGGCGGTAATGCCAGATCCAACACTTCGCCAATCGTCTTCACGTAATGGATTTGGATGTTCTCCAACTGCTCCGGCGTCAAGTCTTCTTCGACGTTGGTTTTGTTTTCCGCTGGCAGAATAATGTCCTTAACCCCGGCGCGCTTGGCGGCCAGGACTTTTTCCTTGACTCCGCCAATGGGCAGCACGTTTCCGCTGAGCGTGATTTCTCCCGTCATTGCAGTCAGCGGGCGCACCGTTCGGCCGGTGAGAAGCGAAACCAGAGCGGTCGTCATAGTCACGCCCGCCGAAGGGCCATCCTTGGGAATTGCCCCGGCTGGGACGTGAATGTGAATGTCGTGCTCGGCGAAGAAGCCTTCCGCGATACCCAGATGCTCCGCGTTCGAGCGCACCCAGGTGAGGGCAGCCTGCATGGATTCCTGCATCACCTGGCCGATCTGGCCAGTCATGGTGAAGCCGCCCTTGCCTTTCATGGTGTTGGCTTCGACGAAAAGAATGTCGCCGCCGGAGGGAGTCCATGCCAGCCCCACAACCACTCCCGCCCGTTTCGTGCGCTCCGCAATTTCGCCTTCACTGCGAATTTTGATTCCGCCCAGGAATTCCTGCACGATCGTCTGCGTAACCACCAACTTCTCCGGCTTGCCTTCTGCGATTCGCCGCGCTTGCTTGCGGCAAATCGTCCCGATGTTGCGCTCCAGGTTCCGTACGCCCGCTTCCCGCGTGTAATGCCGAATCACATTGCGCACGGCGTCTTCCGGAAACTCGATCTGTTCGGTGGTAATGCCGTTCTCTTCAATCTGTCGCGGAATTAAATACTGAAACGCAATGTGAACTTTTTCTTCTTCAGTGTAGCCTTGCAGCTCGATGATCTCCATGCGGTCGCGCAACGGCTCGGCCACCGGATCGAGCATATTTGCCGTGGTGATGAACAGCACCTTGGAAAGATCAAAAGGTACGTCGAGATAATTGTCGCGGAAGGTCGAATTTTGCTCCGGATCCAGCGCTTCCAGAAGCGCCGAGCCCGGATCACCGCGGAAATCGCGCCCTACCTTGTCAATTTCGTCCAGCATGAACACTGGATCTTTGGTCTCCGCGCGGCGAATGCCCTGAATAATCTGCCCTGGCAAGGCGCCGATATAAGTGCGGCGATGGCCGCGAATTTCGGCTTCATCGTGCACGCCGCCGAGAGACAAACGCACAAACTTGCGTCCCAGCGCCCGCGCAATCGATTTGCCCAGGGAAGTTTTTCCCACGCCCGGAGGCCCCACAAAGCAGAGAATCGGCCCTTTCATGGTGGGCTTCAGCCGGCGCACGGAAAGGTAATCCAGAATCCGGTCCTTCACTTTCTTCAAGTCATAGTGGTCGGTGTCAAGGACCTCCTTGGCTTTCACGATATCGACGTCGCCGCCGGAAGTCTTGGCCCAGGGCAGTACCGCCAGCCACTCGATGTAATTGCGGGTGACCGAATAGTCGGCTGCCATCGGCGACATGCGCGAGAGCCGCCCCAACTCTTTGAGGGCTTCTTTCTTTACCTCGTCCGGCATGCCGGCGGCTTCAATTCGCTGCCGTAATTCTTCGGTGTCGCGCTGGCCTTCATCCTGCTCGCCCAGTTCCTTCTGGATGGCCTTCATTTGCTCGCGCAGGTAGTACTCCCGTTGGGTTTGCTGCACCCGGTCCTGCACTTCGGACTGGATTTTGTTGCGCAGTTGCTGCACCTCCAGCTCTTTCGCCAGATGCTGGTTGATCTTCTCCAGGCGCACCCGCACGTCGGTGGTTTCCAGCGTGTCCTGCTTGTCTGCGGTTGAGAGCGACGGCAGCGAGGAGGCGATAAAATCCACCAGCCGGCCCGGTTCCTCGATGTTGGTCGCCACGGTCGAGAGTTCATCAGAAAGCGTGGGTGAGCCTGCCACGATCTGTTGGAACAAGGTCAGGACGTTGCGCTGCAAAGCCTCGATTTCGGCGGTCACAGGCGGTATCGACTCCGGAACCGTCTCGACCCGCGCCCGCATAAACGGCGCCTGTTGAGTGAATTCCGCCAGCCGCACCCGCTCCAAGCCCTCGGCGAACACAAACAGGCTCTGATTGGGCATCTTTACCACTTTGTGAACCACCGCCAGACTTCCCACGGTGTAAAGATCGGTGGGCTGGGGAACGTCCACGCGCGCTTCCCGCTGCGCCACCACTACGATGGTCTTGTCCTCGCCCAATGAGTTGATCAACTGCACCGAGCTCTCCCGGCCCACCGTAAGCGGCAGGACGGCATGGGGGAAGAGCACGGTATCGCGGACCGGCAGAATGGGTAGTGCGCGCTCCGGTTCGCCGTTATTTTCTATGTCCTTGCGTTCGTTGTGTAGCTGTGCCATTAATTCACCTTGAGTGCAACTTACTCAACTTTGATGAACGGGATACCGGGAAAGATGCAAAGGCATCCATTCGCTCAATTCTTTCAAGAGCTTGGATTCTATACCTTATTGTCCCACATTGCAGCGACGCCAAGGTACATGAACGAGCACAACCACTTGACCGCAGGCATAGGGAGAATCTACAAAATAGCAGGGGGGATTTCATAGAACGGAGGGCCATCATGGTTCATTGTCCAGAGTGCGAAAGTGACCTCGATATAGAGGAAGATGAAGTGGATGAGGGTGAAATTGTGTCCTGCCCCGAGTGCGGCACTGACTTCGAAATTGTCACCACCAGTCCTCTTGAACTGAAATCGGTGGAAGAGGAAGAGTATGACGAGGACGAAGATGAGGAGGAAGAATCCGACGTCGGTGACTTCTCCTAGCCGTTGCCCGCGCTCCGGTTGCTCGCCGCGGCCGGAGGGGGCGCTGCGCTGCGCTCTTGTATTCCTGTTCGTGCTAGGCCAAGCTCTCTCTCCGCATTTACTGAGAACGAGCGCTTTCGCGCTGGACCACAAACACGAAAAGCCCTATGCGCTGATCTTTGGCACCGTGTGGGGGCCGGACAACCGTCCCGTGTACGGAGTCAAAATCAAGATTCGCCGGGAGAACGAAAACAAAGCGCGTTGGGAGCTTTCCTCAGACCACAGCGGCGAGTTTGCCCAGCGCGTCCCCGCAGGCAGGCAAGATTACGTGGTGTGGGCGGAACTCAAGGGTGTGACTTCGGTTGCGGGCAAGCCATTGCATGCCGAGGAGATCAAGGTGCACATCGACAACGACGAGCGTGCCGACATTGGCGTGCATCTGACAGAATAGGATTCGGGCGCAGGAGGAAGACGACTGGTGAATAAACGCCGAATAGCGGCATTTCTCATTCTGCTAACGAGCATCGCGGCCGCTGGCCCTTACCCAAAGGAGAAAACCAAGGCTCCGGTCGGACGCCTGCTCACCGGCAAAGTACTCGATAAGCACGATGGCCCGATCCCGGATGCGGTAGTCTATCTCACCAACTCCCATACCCACGAAATCAAAACTTACATCGTGAGCGAAGATGGCGCTTACCATTTTCCCGAACTTTCCCCCAACGTCGATTACGAAGTCTACGCGCAGTTCAAAGGCGTGAAGAGCGACACCCGGACGGTCAGCCAGTTCGATGACCGCAGCCAGGTGAACATCGTCTTGAGGATTGATCGGAAGTGATTCCCTTGTGAGAATCTGAATCCCATCCTGCCGACAGCATTGGCAAGGCTCCATCTGCCGGACATAGGGAAGTATTCCGTTCCCCCGCCTGCCTTCCGGTTGCCAACGACTCGCCGGGTAACCGACCGATTCTGGGGTTGTGAGTGATATGGCGATTTCTCACCAAGTACGTCTGGCTCGGGAACCTTTTTGCCGAAAGTGGGGACTAAGCTTAGCAGAGGCTTGTGATAAGCGGATTTAACATGAGTCCGTTGGTCGCCAGATGTACTGTTGGGCTGCAGTTCCCATCCCGACGTTTACACTGACGGCCGCAGATACGAAGGGGACGGTGAATGGCAAAGCAGTCACGAACGTGGCAATTACGAAGACATCGCAATAGGGAGGCAAAGGCATGCGCGTAGCCATGATCCATTTGTTGGTTCTGGCGGTGTTGGTGTCGGTCGTTCCTTGCAGCCGTATCTGCGTTGCACAGGCTCCTCCTACTATTGAGGAGGAGCTAAACAAATACGGAGTCCCACTCACACTGGCGAGCTTGCGGGCGGCCTTGAAAGACCGCAGGGCGGTGGTCAGGCACTTGGCCGCTTTTGAACTGGCTATGATGAGGGATACCGAATCTGTTCCCTTGATTGTGGGGGCCTTGGAGGCGGAGAAAGATGAGAACGCCAGGTTCAATATGGCAGCAGCGCTGGTATTGCTGCATTCTCAAGTTGGCAACACGGAGCTTTTGCGTTTCTGTGATGACGCATCGGTGCGTGAAGACACTCGCTTAAACGCAGCATTACGCCTGGTCGAAGCCGGTGATCTTAGTTGTCTCTCTTCGGTCGAAAACATCCTAAGCCAGACGAGTTTGCTATCAATGAGGATTTGGGCCCTGCAGATCCTGCGACAGGCTAAGGTGATACCGGCTTCGCTCTTGCCGAGGGTTCACAGGTCATTGCTGGCAAGCCTGCAGGATCCGGATTCGGATGTTCGATTTGAGGCCAGTCGCTGTATTGCCGCTATCGGGGATAAGAACGCGGCGCCCAGTTTGCGGACTGCGATTGGGAAGGAATCAGATGCGCAGGCGCGGGCACAAATGGAAAAAGCGCTGGAAGCCCTAGAGAGATTGCCCTGAAAAGCCTTATCCATGATGAAGTAGTCGACCGCCATCGTCGGTCCTCTGTGATGAGCCAACATGGGGGGCGGACGACGGGAGCCGTCAATTTACGAAACCAGGCCGTTGCGCTCAGGATCACGGCTGGCTGGTCGGGATACTGGTAGTGGCATGGGCACTGAGAAGTTGTGCGGTCGGAGCCGATAGCGAAGACCAAGGCCGCCATTTCTGGCGGCCTTTGACGTTCCTGCTCAACTACAAGCTTAATTGCCTTCGTTGCTGGCGCGCTTCCAGGTAATCAGATCGCCGATGGTCGAACCGCCTGTGCTGGTCGCGGGTTGTTTGTACTTTTCCACTTCTTTGCGCGAAGCCTCTTCGCCTACGGCCTTGATGCTCAGTCCGACCTTTTTCTCTTCCAGGTTCATCTTGACAATCTTGAAGTCGTGCTCCTGCCCGGCTTCCAGTTGCATGGGTTGGCCGTTGGCGTCGACCGCCTCGGAGTTATGGCAGAGGCCCTCGACGCCGTGCGCGATTTCTACGAAGGCACCAAAGCTGGCCAGCCGCAACACTTTACCGTGCACCACGTCGCCAACATGCTGGGATTGAAAGAAGCTTTCCCAAACATCCGGCTGCATTTGCTTGATGCCCAGCGACAGGCGCCGCTTATCGGGTTCAATGGCCAGCACGACCGCTTTGACCCGGTCGCCCTTTTTCAAGACTTCCGAAGGATGTTTCACGCGCTTGGTCCAACTCAGGTTGCTGACGTGTACCAGGCCGTCAATGCCGTCTTCGATCTCGACGAATGCTCCAAACTCCGTGAGGTTGCGCACCCGCCCTTCCACCGTCGCTCCCACTGGATACTTGTGGTGCAGCGCGTCCCACGGGTTGGCCGCGAGTTGCCGCATTCCCAGCGAGATGCGCCGCTCGTGGCGGTTCACGCCCAGCACCACACATTCGACCGTGTCACCCACGGCTACCAGCTTGGCGGGATGCTTCATGCGTTTCGACCAGGTCATCTCGCTCACATGAACCAGGCCTTCGATTCCTTGCTCCAACTCCACGAATGCGCCGTAGTCGGTGACGCTGATAATGCGTCCGCTGACGTGTGCTCCCACCGGATAACGGTGCTCGGCATCCAGCCACGGGTCTGGCGTGAGCTGCTTGAATCCTAGCGACAGCCGCTGTTTTTCCTTGTCGAATTTCAGGATTTTCACCTGGATCTGGTCCCCCACGTTCACCAAATCGCGGGGATGAGTCAACCGTCCCCAGGACATGTCGGTGACGTGCAGCAGACCGTCAATTCCGCCTAGATCGACAAAGGCACCGTACTCGGTCAGGTTCTTTACTACTCCAGTCAAGACCGCACCCTCTGCCAGATGTTCCAGCGCCTTAGTGCGCTTTTCGTTTTGCTCAGCCTCCAGAATCTGCTTGCGCGAAACCACGATATTCCCGCGCTTCTTGTTCAGCTTAATAATTGCGACTTCCAAGGTTTGACCCTTGATGGCGTCCAGGTTGCGCGTCGGCCGCAGGTCCAGTTGTGATCCTGGAAGAAACCCGCGCGCCCCCATAATATCCACGCCCAAACCACCCTTGATGCGTTCGACCACCACTGCCCGAATCGGAATCTTGGCGTTATAGGCCTTCTCAATTTCGTCCCAGGCGCGCAAACGTTGTGCTTTCAGGTGCGAGAGGTTGATGTAGCCTTCTTCCGTCTCGCCCGGGTCGCGCATCACGTCGATTGCGTCGCCCGGCTGGAACCTGGGCTTGCCCTCGTGATCCAGCACTTCCGCAAGCGGGAGCATACCTTCAGACTTGGCGCCAATGTCCACTACCACGTGCGTGGGCGTGAGCTTGAGGACGGTGCCCTTGATTACATGGTCTTCCGTCTTTGCCTCTTCTGCTTCCGTGGTGAAGGTCTCCAGCGCACTGGCAAAATCCTCGGTGCTGGGGCTGACGGGCTTTCCTTCCGGCGCATGCGGCTGCGCTTCCGGTTCGTGCGTTTGCGCTTCCGGCTCAGAACTGGTAGCTGCTTGGGTGGTTGTTGCCGGGGCGGACGGCTCCGGGGATTCTGCCGGCTCCTGCAGTGTGGAGGTGGCGGATTCCAGGTTGTCAGTTTGGTTGTCGTCGAGCAAAGTCATGGGCCTCTCTGGGGCGTTCACTGGTGCGGGGCTAGTTAGCAGACAGCTGGCGTGAGTCTCAGTTTGTGTTGAGCCCGCCCTGGCGAACGGACTATCCATTTCCAGCGGTCGGACGTTTCTAAGCAGCCAATCCGCGTCCTTAGGGAACATCTTGACTATAGCAACCGCTCATAAACAGTGTCAAACGCAGAATCGGCCATTCTTTCCACATTAACGCAAGTTACACGCGAACTTGAATTTGCCCGAACGCCAAGGCCCTGGGGCAATTCGCCGCCGGACGTTGGGATTTTCTTTCTGATCTGCTAGGCTCCCTGCCATGGACCATTTGTGGACTCCCTGGCGCTATGCCTATGTCAGCACGGCCGATAAGGTTTCCGGATGCATTTTCTGTGAGTTGCCCAAACTCGGCGACGACGCCCAGGCGCGCATCGTGCACCGCGCCCAACATTGCTACATCGTTCTAAACGCCTATCCCTATACTCCCGGTCACGTGATGATCGTGCCATTTCAGCACCTGGATGAACTGCAGAAACTGCCGCTGGCCGCCGCTCATGAAATGATCGATCTGGCGCAGAAAATGGAACGTACCCTGCGCCAGCTCTACTCACCCGACGGCGTGAATTTGGGAATGAATCTCGGCAAGGCGGCGGGTGCTGGAGTCGCCGGACATATCCATCTGCACCTGCTGCCGCGCTGGGTGGCGGACTCCAATTTTGTCTCCGTGATCGGCGAAACCCGCATCCTGCCGGAGACTTTGGAGACCACCTACGCGCGGGTTCGTGAAGCGCTCAAAGCGGTAGCGACCCCCTGAGCGCAGGTTCGAAGGGCAGGAACCTGCGCCCAAGATGATCGTTGGACGGCACAGTCGCCAATCGCAACCCGTTGCCAGGATGCGATGCTCCCGAGGGCTTCTGTGCCTTTACTCAGTCGTACATGCAGCAAGAATAGGCAGAGCGATGGGCGCAATTGTCAGGAATTTGTAAACAAACCGTAACTTCCTTGTTGCGATCGTTCACGGCGAGCTCGCCGTCAGCGAAGGCCGGTCACGCAGCTCGACAAGGCCCATCAGCCAGCCCCAGCCAGCCTCTCCATCTCATCCTCGCCAATCACCTTCACGCCCAATTCCCGGGCCTTGTCCAGCTTGGACCCGGCGTCGCTGCCGGCAATGACGTAGTCAGTTTTCTTGCTCACGGAGCCTGAGACCCGCCCGCCGGCGTCTTCGATCATCTTCTTGGCTTCATCGCGCGTAAAGCGAGCCAACGTACCGGTCAGCACGAATGTCTTGCCTGCCAGTTTCGTTCCCCGCTCCTTCTTCTTGCCGGAAAACCTCAGCCCCGCTTCCCGCAATCGCTCCACCAGCCTGCGATTCGCCGGCTCTGCGAAAAACTCAACTATGCTCCCCGCGATCCGCGGCCCAACTTCGTTCACTTGCTGGAGATCTTCTGCTTTGGCTTCCACCAAAGCGTCCATCGATCCGAAATGCTCCGCCAAAAACTGCGCCGTCCGTTCGCCCACAAAGCGAATTCCCAGCCCATAAATTACGCGCTCCAGCGGCAGCTTCTTGGAGGCTTCGATCTCCGCCAGTACATTCTGTGCCGACTTATCCCCCATGCGCTCTAGCGACAACAGATTGTCCTTTGTCAGTTGGTAGATGTCGGCAACGTTCTTTACCAGCCCGCGCTCGGTCAGTTGATTCACCAGCACCTCGCCCATGCCGTCGATATTCATGACGCCACGCGAGGCAAAGTGCAGAATCGTCTCCCTTAGCTTCGCTGGGCAGTTGGCGTTCACACAGCGATAATCGACCTCACCCTCGCTCCGCACCACGTGCGTGCCGCACTCCGGGCAGGTTTCCGGCATGTGGAACAATTTGTGTCCCCGCGGATGGTCTTTGTCCTCCACTACCCGAACCACTTTGGGGATGACGTCGCCGCCGCGTTCTACTTCCACCCAATCGCCGATCTTCACGCCCAGCCGCTCGATCTCGTCCAGGTTATGCAGCGTGGCCCGGCTGACGGTCGTTCCGCCAATGGGTACCGGCTGCAATATTGCCACTGGTGTCAGTTTGCCAGTGCGGCCGACACTTACTCGAATGTCGTCTATTTTCGTAATTCCTGCCCGCGCTGCGTATTTGTAGGCAATCGCCCAACGCGGCGCTTTGCCGGTGTAGCCCAACTCCTCTTGCAGCGCCGTGCGATCAACCTTGATGACAATGCCGTCGATCTCGTAAGGCAGCTTTTCCCGTCGCGGCTCTTCGCTCGCAATGAACTTCCACGCCTCTTCAAAATTCTCCGCCAGCTTCCGGTTCGGATTGACCTTGAACCCCGCCACGCTCAGCGCGTTCAGCGTTTCCCAATGGCGGTCAAAATAGGTCCTGCCATCCTGCAGCAGCATGTAGGGGAAGTAATCCAGACGCCGTTGCGCCGTAATGCTGGGTTCGAGCTGGCGAACCGTCCCGGCGGTAGCATTGCGCGGATTGGCAAACACGGAAAGCCCATCTCGCTCACGCTCTTCGTTCATTTTGCGAAACGCAGCCACCGGCATCAGCATCTCGCCTCGCACTTCGAAATCCAGCGGGATACCCGCCTGCTTCAGCTTCTCCTTTGGAATCGCCAGCGGAATCGAGCGCACGGTCCGCACATTGGAGGTCACATCTTCGCCCATACTTCCGTCGCCGCGCGTGATGCCGCGCACCAGCTTGCCATCCTCATAGCGCAATGCCAGCGACATGCCGTCGAGTTTCAATTCGCAGACATAGTCGACCGCCGTGCGCCCGCTCAGTTCGTGCACCCGGCGCTCCCAGTCGCGTAGATCGTCTTCGCTGTACGCGTTGTCGAGCGACAACATCGGCGAGGAGTGGGGCATCTTAACGAAACCTTCGCGCGGTTTGCCGCCCACCCGCTGCGTGGGCGAATCCGGCGTGAGCAGTTCCGGATGCTCTGCCTCCAGCCGTTTCAGCTCGTTCATGAGTTGGTCAAATTGCGCGTCCGTGATTTCCGGATCGTCGACTACGTAGTAGCGGTGCTCGTGGTAACGAATCTGCTCGCGCAGATCTTCGATTCTTTTCTCGATGTCTTTCGCGGCGGCCATCGGAAAGATTATAGGCGAGGCCGATGTGCGGACACTCGTCCGACCCTCCCTAAGCGGAGCCGAAGCGGCCATCCAATCGAGCGGCACTCAACAGTAGAAAGCCGGGGCCGGCTGGCGATGGGTTATTCTGCTGTTGCAACCATGAGGCCGCGACCATCCGCCTAACGATGCGCAAAGCCCTTTTGCTCTACAACCCGCTGTCTGGGCGCCGGCGTGACCGGCGTTTACAGGATGTACAATCCGCTCTCCGCGTTCTGCAAAACGCGGGAGTAAATGCCAGCGTGGCAGCTACCGTCGCACCCGGCCCACCGTCCAGACAAGTGCAACAGGCCATTGCTGAAGGATGCGACACTGTTTTTGCGTGCGGCGGCGATGGCACCGTGCATGACGTTCTGCAGAGCCTGGTCGGTACGGGCACAGCCTTGGGCATTATTCCCCTTGGGACCGCGAATGTGCTGACCCACGACCTCGGCTTGCCGTTCTCGCCGGCGGCCGCTGCACAAGCGGCCCTCCAGGCCAAGCCGCTGCGGATTGCCCTTGGCCGTCTCGACTACCAGGATTTCGAGGGCCAGCCCGCGTCGCGCTACTTCACCATTACCGTCGGCATCGGTGCCGATGCGTACCTGTTTCATGAATTGGACGTCAATGCCAAACAAGCGCTCGGCCTCGCCGCCTACTACGTCAAAGCGACCCACGTTTGGCTTACTCACAAGATGAAATTTTTCGAGGTCGACTACGAAGAAGATGGTCAACGGCGCAGGACCCAGACCACCCAACTGCTGGCGGTGCGGATCGCCAATTTTGGGGATGGTCTGCGGAAGCTTGCGCCGGGAGCATCTTTGCTTCGCGACGATCTGCGCCTGGTTTTGTTTCAAACCCGCAGCCGGTGGGCCTATCTCCGCTACATTCTGCGAGGCCTGGTTGGCGCCAACTGGCGGGTCCCGGGAATTGACTTGGCGTACAGCCTGGAGGCAATCTGCTGGCAGAACGAGCCCGCGCAATCCAGGATTTTCGTCGAAGCTGACGGCGAATTGCTGGGTACGCTGCCGGCAAAAATCAGCGTCGTCCGCGATGCGCTGACCATTCTGGTGCCCGAGTCGTTCCGCTGAAACCAGCGGCTTAAGGTGTGCCACCCTTTTGTTGATTCATCTCCGAACCGTCGCATCAAACCTTTTTCACAGCGATTCACGGTACACTCAATTACCTTGGAGCCGATTACACATTTCTTGACCGGCGCTTGCTTGGGACGCGCTGGGCTGAACCGGAAGACCGCTCTGGCAACGGCGACCGTCACCCTGGCCGCCGAGGCCCCCGACCTCGACGTGTTGGCCAACTTCAAAGGGCGGGTGTTCGGCTTCGCCCATCATCGCGGTTTCACCCATTCGTTTCTTGGCTTGATTCTCACTTCAGCCCTGACCGTCGCCGTCATGTACCTGTTCTGGCGCCTGCGCGGTCGCAAGACGCGAAACCCAAAGCTGCCGCCGCGTTGGGGACTGCTGTTCGTCTTTGCCTATCTCGCCGGGCTCAGCCATCTTCTGCTTGACTTCACCAACAACTACGGGTTGCGTCCCTTCTGGCCGTTTTCCGAAAAGTGGTACTCATGGGACATCGTCTTCATTGTTGAACCCATCATGCTGGTGCTGCTGGTCGCGGGTCTGGTGGTGCCGTCGATTTTCGCCTTCGTTGATAGCGATCTTGGGGTGCGCCGCAAAACGCCTCCCGGCCGCTGGGGCGCCACGCTGGCTTTAATCGGGGTAGTGGCACTCTGGGGCGTGCGGGACTTCGAACATCGCCGCGCGGTCAATGCGCTCGAAGCTCGCACCTACGAAAAGGCTGCTCCGCTGCGCGTTTCGGCGTATCCCTGGTACGTGAATCCGTTCGCCTGGGTTGGCGTGGTTGAAACGCCCGGCTTCTATGCCAACATGAAGGTGGATTCGCTGAATTCCGACGTCGATCCCGACGGCGCGATGCAGATCTTCTACAAGCCCGAAGAGACGGCCATGACTCTAGCCGCCAAGCGCTCATACCTGGGCCGCGTCTACCTGGACTGGGCGCAGTATCCCATCACCGAGACCGAACCGCTGGCGTCCGGCGGCTATCTGGTTCGCTTCAAAGACGAGCGCTTTAATTATCCGGGATTCCAGAGACGCAGCATTCTGTCGGCCACCGTCGAACTGGACCGCAATCTTCATGTGGTCGAACAAGATTTCGGCCCGCGCCGCCAGCCGCCGGATTGATCGTCGGGTTCGCGCCCTCCGAGCCGGGATGGCGTAGCGCGAGGATGATTCAAGCCGCGCGAAACGTGGAGATTCGGGCTATGCGTTCTTCAATGCGGTCCGGGCTTCCACTTGTTGAGGAATTCCAGTATGTCCTCTGGCGTAAGTTTCCGCGCATCGACGAATTCGCTATGCTTTTGGCTGAAAAGAACCTTGCCGTCTGAATCGAGCACGGCCAGCGCGGGAATGCCGTGCTGGGTTGAGACCTCGTATTGATCCAGAAGATCCCGGTTCTTGCCTCCCCGTCCAACGTCCACATTTACAAGCTCATAATTCGCCGTCAGCGTGGGCGCGACCTGCGGGTTTTGCAGTTCCCGGTCAAGTACGTGGCAGTCGTAGCACCAGTTAGCCCCAAACACGATCAGCACGTGTTTGTGTTTTTTGGCGGCCTTCTCGATCGCTTGCTGGACCTCGGCGCGGGCGTCTGCGTTCGGGGGATAGAGGTTGTCGTTGCGGGAGGCTGGCATCATGGCCGCTTCCTGTCCGTGACAAACTCCCGCGACAGCCAACAGAGTTATCGTTATGGCGAACGCTGCCAGCGGACGATGCAATTGCATAGGGGACCTTCCTGGTGCGTCAATGACAATGCCGTAGTATAAACCCGAGCGCCAAAGGGAAGTTGCGACAAATCCGCCGGGTTGATGCAGCGTCAGATTTTCGGGATGAGCGCCTAGTCGCAGGGGCACTTCTGTGCTTCCATCCCCTCCGCCTCTTTCAAATCGATGTCGCCGGCGAGGGTGTGCGCGTGAATGCTATACTTTCCTGCGCCCGCATACTTCAGAGACCCTCCGATCCAACCGTGCGGTTTGCCCCAGGGCGCCGTCACATCGCCGGCGTGAGTGGAGGCGTCCACGGTCCCGACATCAAAGTGCTCCGGCAAATCGATGACAATGTCGCCAGCGTGCGTTTCCACATTCTTGTCGCCTTCGATCGGGCCGACTACGATGTCACCCGCCGAGACCCGTAGATAGAGATTGCTTTGCGTCGGCACCTTGAGTTCGACGTCAATGCTGCCGTCATGCGGGCCGCCCACTCGAAGCAAAGCGCTGGACGGCGTCACCTCAAACTTGGTCGTGACCTTGGGGATAAAGCCCGCATCCTCCGACTGCATCGTGTAACGGATGGAGATACGCTTGTCCTCTGCTGGCGAAACCTTCAGATCGCCGTAAGAAAGATGCACTTCAATCCGGCCTCCGGCGCTGAAGTCCCAGGCTTGCTCTTTTGTCTCGGTGTAGTGGTTCCTTGCGTAGCAGAGCGGAGTCAGGATCAGCAAAAGCGTAGCCAATCTTCCAAGCATGATTTCCCCCTCCCATCGGTACGAGGCTGGCCGCAGCAAAGTTCCATGGAAAACCGCTTCCCTTGGCGACACAACCCAAGGCGGATAGGCCTCGTCCAAGGGTTTGACCGACGGCGCAGCAAAAAGTTAGCCAATTGTCCCTTAAGACTTGCCCATCCGGCGTGTAAGATATAGCTTCTGCATGCCGCGCAAGCTTTCGCATTACGACCGCAGCGGCCGGGCCACCATGGTGGATCTGTCAACCAAGTCCCCCACCCGGCGAGAAGCCACAGCCAGCGCGTTTGTGGCTATGCGACCGTCGGTCTTGGAGGCGCTTCCCAGCAACCCCAAAGGCGATCCGCTCGAGGTGGCGCGCCTCGCCGGAATTATGGCCGCCAAGCGCACCTCCGAACTCATTCCTCTCTGCCATCCGCTCCCGCTGGCGCACGTTGATGTCACGCTGCGGCTATGCGAGAATGGCGTGGCCATCGCCTCGCGCGTTGCCACCACCGCTGCCACCGGCGTCGAGATGGAGGCCCTGACTGCAGCCAGCATCGCTGCGCTCACTGTTTACGACATGTGCAAGGGACTGGACAAGGGCATTGAGATTCGTGAGATTGTGCTGCAACACAAGTCCGGCGGGAAAAGTGGAGATTACACGCGTTCTATGGACAAGAAATGACTGAACTCCCATGGCAGCCAACGTCAAACTGCTTTTGGTAGAGGACAACCCAATGGTGCTGTCCATGCTCCTCAGCACCTTGACTCCGTTAGCCACGGTCACTTCCGCCAACGACGGCGCTGATGCCTTGCTCAAGGCGGCTGACGATCCCCCCGACCTGCTGGTCACTGACTATCGGATGCCCGGCATGGACGGCCGCCAATTGGCGGAAAGTCTCAAGCGTCGTCCCCGCACTGCTGGCGTCTCGGTTATTCTGCTGGCCACCAAGGCTGACATTTCAGAGAAGCTCAGCACCGCCGACCATGCCATTGACGAATTCCTGGAGAAGCCGTTTTTTCTGAAGGAAGCCACCCAGCGCATCAAGCGGGTTATCGATAAGATCGCGCTGGAGAAGATGGCTAAGGCTGCCGCCTCGGGAGGCGTTCTGCGTGGCAGCTTGCTGCAGATGAATGTTATCGACCTCGTACAGTCGCTGGAGATGGGGCGCAAGAGTTGCGCCCTGACTCTCACTCGCCAGGACGACAGATGTGAGCTTTACTTTGCCGAAGGCCAGGTTACGCACGCCGTCTACGGCTCTCTCACTGGCGACCAGGCGGTTTTCGCGGTGCTGCGCTGGACCGAGGGCAGCTTTGAGATTGACTTCGAGTTTAAGAGCACCCGGCAGACTACTACCTTGAATACGCAAGGTCTGCTGATGGAAGGCTTGCGGCTACTCGATGAAGCCAAACGCGACGAAGCTGCCGGCCAAGCGGAAGGCGAAGACGATGTCCTCATCGACTCGTGAAGCCCTTTCCGCCGCCGTGATCACAGTCAGCGATTCCTGCGCACGAGGCGAGCGGCAGGATCTCTCTGGTCCAGCGGTAGCCGAGTTTCTCCGCGGCCACGACTTTTCCGTCGTCGGCACGCAAATCGTTGCCGACGAAGCGGAAGCGATTCAGCAGGCGATTCTTCACTGGGTGCCTCAGGTGCGCTTGGTCGTGACCACCGGTGGAACCGGCATCGGCCCACGCGATGTGACGCCGGAGGCCACGCGCGCGGTCTGCGACCGCATTCTAGAGGGAGTTTCGGAGCGCATGCGTCTGGAAGGCTCGAAGACAACCCCCTTTGCCGCCCTGAGCCGCGCCGTCTGCGGGGTTCGCGGCAAGGCGTTGATCCTGAACTTGCCGGGCAGCCCCAGTGGCGCAGTCGATTCGCTGGCCTCTGTGATTGACCTGTTGCCTCACGCCTTGCAACTCCTGGCAGGCGAGACGCACCACAACTGAACCGGTACTCGCGGTACCATACTCTGACGCGGTCTCGTATGGCATTCAAGACGACAATTCTGGGGAATCCCGCCGCCCTTCGCCGTTTCCGCCGCTTGCTTCTGGCGTGGTTCGATCGAAACCAGCGGGACCTGCCTTGGCGTGGCTCTCGCGATCCCTATCATGTATGGCTGTCGGAAATCATGCTGCAGCAGACCCGGGTTGCGGCCGCAGTGGATCATTACCGGCAGTTCTTGCGGCGCTTTCCGACTCTCATTCGTCTCGCTCGCGCCCGAGAATCATCTGTACTCGCCGCCTGGAGCGGACTTGGCTACTACCGTCGTGCCCGCATGCTGCACGCCGCTGCAAGAAAAGTGGTGAAGGACCACGCAGGTCGTTTTCCCGAAACTGTTGAGCAACTGCGCACACTGCCCGGCATCGGCCGCTACAGTGCCGCAGCCATTGCCAGCATCGCGTTCGGTCAGCCGGCTGCTGTGGTGGATGGCAACGTCGAACGCGTGCTGCAGCGCATCAGCGGCAAGAATCTTTCCGGCGAGCCGCTGTGGCAAGCTGCTGGAGAACTGCTGGACACAGCGCGCCCCGGCGACTTCAACCAGGCCATGATGGAGTTGGGCGCGGTCCTCTGCCTGCCTCGCCAGCCAAAATGTTTGCTGTGTCCAGTGAATGCTTTATGCGCTACACGCGGTGAGCACCCGCGCTCCGAGCCACCGAAGCGCCAGCGCAAGCGGGAGGTTCACTACTTCCTCAGCGTTCGCGACCGCCGGGTTCTACTGGTGCGGCGGCCAGCCGGCGCTGCACTGATGGCCGGCATGTGGGAGTTGCCGGAAATCCTCAAGCCCAACGGCGCCGATCCCTGGCTCAGGTTGCGCCATTCGATCACCACCACGGACTACAGCGTAAACGTGATCAAGGACGCCGCGCCCGAAGCTGACGGCCATTGGGTCGCACGCTCCCGCATCTTCCGCTCACGGGATTAACGCGCAAGATCCTGCACGCCGCCGGGCTCATCTGAAATCACCAGTGAAACCAGGGAGTCGCTTCAAGAGGCGTGAATACGTCGCTGCCGCTTCCAATTTAAGATTGCGTGGGCTCCAAGCAGGCTTCCATAAGCGCCAACTCCCAACAACGCGGCATACGGGACAGCTTGCCGCCAAATTTGCGCAGTTGAGATTACGTGGGCGTGCAGCTGTTCATGGACTAATAAGATGCCCAGCGGCAAGTTCAGAAGCATTCCAGTTCCCGCTCCCGGCGAATAAGAACGCTTGACGATGCTGATCACGAAGTGCGGCAACACCGCATTGATTGCCATGGCCATAGCAAATCCTGCCAGCGCACATTGCCAATGGGTACTCTCCGGCGAAACCCGAACGCCAACCACCGCGACCCAAATCACAACGCTAACCAACGAAGTCAAGGCCCAATATATCTTGGAATTTGGTGTGAACCACCATTTCAAATGAGCGCGATTCCAGCTTGCCAGGAACACCGCTTCTTCCAGATTGTGAAGCGTAACGCCAATGCCAAACAGGGCCGCGGTCAGCTGGTATGAAGTCGCGTTCACCTGCACTACTGTACTCTTCTCGATTCCGCACGGCGAAGGCCCGGACCAAGCCAACCCGGCAAAAACGAATTCAATCAGCAAACACAAGGTGAAGCGGCGGTCCCGCAATGCTCTCGTCCGGGTCGCGATCAGAAGGTCATTCGCTCCATCGTTGCTCGGCAATCCGCTGGGGATCCTCAAACCATCTCGCAGTCGCAGCCCCGAAAATGCAGCCGCCAATGTGCGCCAGGTAGGCAACGCCGCCTGTCTGCACATTGGCTACGGCTCCGGCATCTAACAGCTGAATCAGAAACCATACTACGATGAGCAGCGCAGCCGGGATGAAGGTGACACGCACGAAAATAAGGATGACCAGAAGTGAGCGCATCCGATCGCGAGGGTAGGTCACGAGAAACGCACCCATCACGGCGGCAATCGCGCCACTCGCCCCGAGGCTAGGCACTGTGGAACTGGGACTGACTATGACCTGGGCCAGCATAGCCACCAGCCCGCCGGCCAGGTAGAAACCGAGGAAGCGCAGCGGATTCATGGCATCTTCAATTTCTGGGCCGAAAGCCCACAAGAACACCATGTTGCCTATGATGTGCGACCAGCTGCCGTGCAGGAACATCGCGGTCAGAATTGTGATCAAGTGATGACCGGCGACGATGTCTGCTGGAACGACCGACCACTTCAAGACAAACGCGTCCCCATGCATTAGTTCGACGACAAACACAACGACATTGACCGCTATGATCAATGCCGTGATAGCGGGAAAATGTCTGGGGCGTCGCGATGCGTCCGATAAAGGGACTACAGTTCCCACCGTGTGTCTTCTCCACTGCTCGCTACGCAGCACGGCCCGGGCGGAGCCGAAAGTGTCCTGAGTTTCGAGCCTGGTGCCGTTCTATCCTGTTCAAGCCAACTTAGCAAGCACGCGGCGGGCGGCGAGAGATAATGACAAACGCGCGGCGCCACTGAAAAGCATGCTGATCCCCACCAGGGTGCCGATCACCCATTCAGTGCTCGATGGCCAACTCCTCCAAATCAGGATCGCAAGGATCAAAGTGATGATCCCATCAAACATCAGCCAGTTCGATCCAGGCATCGGACGGAGGCGGAACGATAAGATCAATTCCAACACCCCCTCCGCAAACAGGTAAGCCGCTAATACAAGCGTGAGGGATGCTAGGCCCGCCACTGGGTGAAGCAACGCATAGACGCCAACGAAAATGTAAAGAATGCCCAGCAGCAGCTCCCACACCAGTCCGCCGGCAGTTCGCGTATGCCAGGCGAACACCAGATGGGCCGCGCCACTGAACATAAGTAGCCAGGCAACGACTACAAGCACCGCAATTCCCGCCGCTGGCGGCATCACGATGGCCAGCACTCCGGCAAGAAGCATCAAGACGCTAAGCCCGATCGACCACCCAACTGACTCTTTCGCGATTGTGCCCAGGGACGATGTGGTCATGGGTACCTCCTCCTGTGGTTTTTTGGCTGCACATTATATTACATCAGTTCTTCAGCCATCATCTTTGTCCTTTATTCCTGTGCAAGCGAGTGCGCAGTCGGCCTTGGCTGGCTTTATTCGCACAGATCGGACCACTCAGGGAAACTGGCAGGGTGCCTTGCGGAGCTGAGGGATATTCTAGTTCCGGCGACTCGCAAAATACCTTTCTATGGTGGCTTTTTGCGATTCAATTAAAATGTATCCGAGGCTCAAATGTTCCTCAGCAGACTGTTTGGAGGACGCAAAATGACAACCCTGGACGCTGGAACCACCGCTCCGGATTTCACTCTGACTGGCATGGATGGCAAGCAATTCTCGCTGCGCCAGGCGCTGGCACGCGGCCCTGTGGTTCTCGCCTTTTTCAAGGTCTCCTGCCCGATTTGCCAGCTCGCATTTCCTTTTGTTGAGCGCATCTACAAGGCGCATGGCAAAGGCAACGTGACCATCGTTGGCATTTCGCAAAACGACCGCAAAGAAACCGCTGCGTTCGTCAAAGAGTACGGCTTGACCTTCCCTGTGTTGCTCGACGACACCAAGACATATCCAGTATCCAATGCTTACGGGTTGACCAACGTGCCCACGGTCTTCTGGATCGGTCAGGGCGGGTCTATTGAGATTGCCAGCATTGGCTGGCTTCGTAAGGACATCGAAGCCATCAACTTTCGAGCAGCGCAAACCGGCGAGACCACGCTGGTACCCATATTCGAGGCCAACGAGGACATTCCTGAATTCCGCGCGGGTTGAGGGTCCCTGAATTAGCCCGCGGTCGCGGGCTACCACAAACACAAAACTCTTGGTTCGGGCAGGGCACGAAAGTGTCTTTCGGGCATGATCGTTGCTTGCGCACCTTTGTTCCTACAGCACGCTTACGCTCGTACTATGGTGCCTGCGTGCTTATCTGCACGTCTCCGGCAATCCCGTAAAATGTACTTTCCAGTTCACGCACGAATCCGGAGCCCGAAACCATGCGGAAAGACGTCCTCATTCTTTACGTCGTGCTTCTTGCCGTCGTAGTAGCTGTGGCCGAGCAACCGAGCAAGCGTTCTCGTTATCTTGGCGACTCCGTCCGCCTGCCTGGCACTGCCATCGCCGCCATGCAGAAGATCGATCCCGAACGGATCCGTGCCCACGTCCGTTATCTTTCTCACGATTTGCTGGAAGGCCGCGGCACCGGCCAGCGCGGCGGTGACATCGCTGCCGAGTATATGGCCACACAATTCGCGCTCGAAGGTCTGAAACCCGCCGGCGACCACGGCAGCTACTTGCAAAAAGTCCCGCTGGTTGGCATCACTCCTGATTCGGCCACAACGTTTTCGCTGGTTCCGGCGAATGGCCCCGCCGTCGACTTGAAGCCGCTCGAACAGTACGTTGCCTACGACCAGACCCAGCAACCGCAATCTCACGTTGACGCCGACATTGTTTATGTGGGTTATGGCATTGAAGCCCCAGAGTACAACTGGGACGACTACAAAGGCGTGGACGTGCGCGGCAAGGTTCTCCTCATGCTGGTGAACGAGCCGCCCTCGGACGATCCCAGCTTCTTCAAGGGCAAAGCCCTCACCTACTACGGCCGCTGGACCTACAAGTACGAAGAAGCCGCGCGCAAGGGCGCGGTGGGAGCCATTTTGATCCACAAAAGCGAGATGGCAAGTTATCCCTGGCAGGTGGTGCGCAGCTCCAATTCCGCTGAAAAGTCCTTTCTCACGCTCGATGGCACTCCCAAACTGCAAGTCGCCGGTTGGATCACCGGCGAGGTCGCCCAGCAAATCGCTTCTGCCTCAGGTCTGAATCTAGACAAAATGATGTCCGACGCCCGCTCCCGCGATTTTCGCCCCGTCCCGCTGCCCGTTAAGCTGAAGGCTCACATGGTGAGCAAGGTCCGGCCATTTTTCTCGAGCAACGTGCTGGCCATGTTGCCCGGCTCTGATCCCAAGCTGCGGGACGAAGCCGTGATCTATACCGCGCACTACGATCATCTGGGTTTTCGTCCTGAGTTGCCGCCCGGCAACAATATCTTTCATGGCGCTGCCGACAACGCGACCGGTTGCGGCATTTTGCTGGAGTTGGCCCGCGCCTACGCGCAGTCCGTTCAGAAGCCGCGCCGTTCCATCTTGTTTGCCTCCGTGACCGCCGAAGAACAAGGTCTGCTGGGATCGGAATACCTGAGCAAGCACTCACCCATTCCAGCAGGCAAGATCAGTCTTGATCTCAACTACGACGACCTGCCGCCGCTGGGCGAATCGCAGGAGGTCGAAGTCAACGGCGCCGAACGTACTACGTTTTACTCAGTAGTGAAGGCGATGGCGGCAACTTTCCATCTCACCATTCGTCCTGACTCGCATCCCGAAGCCGGACATTACTATCGGTCCGATCATTTCAGCATGGCGCGCGTCGGCATACCCGGGTTTTCCATCGCCGAAGGCATGAAATACAAAGGCCACGACACCGCCTGGGGTTTGCAGCAGTCCGAAGAATTCATTGCCAAGCACTATCATCAGCCCAGCGACGAGTATCGCCCTGAGATGAACTTCATCGGCGACGCCGCTATGGCCCGCTTTGGTTTCGCCCTGGGATGGGAAGCCGCCAGCCAAACCAAGCTGGTGCAATGGCAAAAAGGCGACGAATTCGAGCCCGCCCGCTTGCGCAGCGCCTCCGGCAACGAATAGCGGGATCAATGTCGACGTGAGCATCTCCCACTTGGGACTTCCGCGGTAAGCGCTAACTTAGGAGCTATTGCTTCCGAGCAGGCCGTCACTCGGGCGCAATTGCCGAGGTTGTCAGCCTTCTCCTCCGCCCTTGCCTGTTTCTGTTAACTGTGGTTAACTATTACAAATAATCTTTGGTTAACAGATGAGAGCAGTGGCACTTTGCCACTTCAGGCCAGGGAAGTGGGGTATCCATGGTGCGGGCAACGAACTTTGCTTTTCTTGTATTGACGGTGGCGTGTCTTTTTCCGGCGAAAGCACTGGCACAAGGCGAAACCACCAGTGCCATCGTTGGCCAAGTTCGAGACACAACCAACGCGGTTGTGCCGGGCGCCACTGTGACGATTACGAATCACGAGACCGGTCTGAAGCGCAGCGCCCGGACCGACGACGGCGGACGATTCGACTTCCCACAGCTGAAGCCGGGCACCTATTCGGTTAGGGCGGAAGCACAAGGCTTCGATCCGGGGCAAAATGACAATGTCATTTCGGGCCTGGGCCAAAAACAAAGTGTGGATTTCACGCTTAAGGTGGCGAGGTCCAATGAGGCGGTTGAGGTAAGCAGCGAAGCCCCAATCATCAATCCGGAAAACGCCAACACATCCACGACCCTGAATGCGCCGGCACTGCAGGACTTGCCGAACCCGGGAGGTGATCTGACCTACCCTTTGCAATTCGCGCCTGGGGCCCTGATCAATACGGCGGGGAGCAGTAACGATTTCGTCGGCGGCAGCAACGGCTATGGCAACGTGGAGTTCAACGGGCTTCCCGCCCTCTCCAACGGCTATATCGTGGACGGGCTGGAAACGAACGACCCGCTTACCAATCTCAATAGCGGTCTCTCGACCAACCTGGTACTGGGATTGAATTCGATTTCGGAGGTGACCGTCAACACACTTTCCTATTCGGTGGACCAGGGACGGTATGGCGCATCGCAAGTCGACTATGTCACCAAGTCCGGCGCCAATCAGTTTCACGGGAACCTCTATGAACTGTGGAACGGCTCCCTGCTGAATGCGGCAGACTACTTCACCAATGCGACTCCGGGAAACCACAAGCCCAGGTCCACTGTGAATCACTTTGGAGGTAGTCTCGGCGGGCCAATTGCGCACGACCGGCTTTTTTTCTTTTTCGACAGCGAGTGGGTCCGGATCGCACTGCCCATCGTCACGCCCACGATTGTTCCCAGCGCGGCATTTCAACAATACGTGTTGCAGCAGCTTCCTTCCGCGTCGGTCCCGTTCTATCGGCAGATGTTTTCGCTGTATGGAAATACCAGTGGCACCCCGACCGCGATACTGGGCTGCCCCCTTGGCGCGGCTGGAGATGGTTGCGCGAACCGGCAGAGCGTCTCGCATTCCAGCGACGACCACGAACAAGTGCAGACGGTCCGCGTCGACTACAACATCAACCCAAAAGATACGGCTTGGCTCCGTTTTCAGGCCGACACGGGCGTGCAGGCCGCGTGGACGGACCCCATCAACTCGTTGTTCGATGCGGTCTCTCCGCAGCCTCTCTACTCGGTTGCCGCGGGACAAACACACGTCTTCTCGCAGAGCTTAGTGAACTATTTCAATCCAGCGTTCTCTTGGTACGAGAGCCTGTTCGGGCCAAGCAACCTGCAGAAGACCTTGGAGGCATTTCCGATTGTGTTACAGGGCACCGGCGCGAATGCCTTCACTCCCATGGGAGGGCTTGACAACACCTGGGTTCAAGGCCGGCGCGCGTCGCGCTTTTTCATCAACGACAATCTCTCCTGGAGCCGTGGCGCTCATGAACTTCAGTTCGGAACCAATACCCGTATCTTTCGCCTGAACGACTACGACTTCGGAGAAGGCACGGTTCCTACCGTGACCTACGCGAACTTGCAGCAATTCATCAATGGAGTCGCAAACACCGCGTCGAAGACATTTCCTTCGAACGCAAATGAACCCTTCAACTTTCTCAATCTCGATTTCTACGCGCAAGACACATGGAAGGTAACTCGCACCCTAACCTGGACGTTCGGCCTGCGCGACACCTTCAATTCCAACCCGCTGAATCCTCATGATGAAGTTGCCCGCCTTCGCGGCTCCTTCAGTTCCATCTCGCATGATGTCAATCAACCGCTGAATGAGGCCATCCAAACTCATCTCGGCAATCTGTTTTCGTCTACCCCGCTGGCCATTCTGCAACCGAGAACCGCGATTGCGTGGCAGTTCGAGCCAAATTCCGTGCTCCGCGCCGGCTTCGGAATTTTCAGCGATATCCTGCCGGGCACGGTGGCCGACCTGATCGGCGCGAACCCTCCCTACAACAAGACATTTCAGGGAGGCGTGCTTGGCACTGCCGGTGGCACGGCCGTAGCACCCGGGGTGCCTGACAGCGCCGTCGACGCCACCATCGCGGCAAATCAGGTTTTTACTTCGGGATTTCCTCAAGGCCAGCTTTCGTGCGCATCTCCACAGTCGAGCCCCGCAACCTGCCTTCCTCCGGTTGCGATCACGGCTGTCCCGGATGGCAAACTCCACACGCCCTATTTCATGGAGTGGAGCTTGGGAATGGAACGTCAATTTGGAACGACCGCTAGTGTCCAAGCGCAGTACGTAGGCACGCGGGCGGTGAATCAGCCGTACTCAACTCAAGTCAACGGCTACCAAACCGTATGTCAGGGCTGTTTTGCGCCGTTTCCCCACCTGCAAGCAACCGATCCGCGATTCGCCGCGGTGACGCAGTTCTCCACCGGCGCAAACAGCCACTACAACGGCCTTCAATTGACGGCGATGAAGCGCCTCGGCCATGGTCTGCAAGGGCAGGTCAACTACACCTGGAGCCGTTGCATGGATACAGTCTCGAACGGAGGCTTCCTTTCGTTTTCTGCAGGAGGGATTTTGTCTCCGCTGCCGGGAGACCTGGCCCGCGACTATGGCCCCTGCGACTATGACATCCGGCACAATCTCAACGCGCAATATGTTTATCAGCTCCCGGTCAAAGTACGAAGTCATTCGCTGGGTTACGCGCTCAACGGTTGGCAGATTTCCGGAACGGCGTTCTGGCATAGCGGAGTTCCATTCTCCGCGCTAAGCACGCCTTATTCGGCCAACGGAAACGGCATCGTGCAGGGCAGCGGGCCGCAGTTTGCCAGTGTCGTTCCCGGTGTTCCGTTGTATGACCATCATCCGATTCCGGGCGTAACTCAAGCGGGAACGATTCAGTGGCTTAATCCTGACGCGTTTGTATCGGCGGTCGATCCGAGCACAGGGCAGTGCTATGGCGGCGACAGCCCGCAGAATTGCCAATTCGGAAACCTTGGCCGTAATGCCCTGCGCGGTCCTCATTTCCTTTGGAGCGACTTGTACCTGACAAAATGGTTTCCTTTGAGCGAGCATGTGAAGCTGCGGTTTGAGGGGCAGTTCTTTAATGTCTTCAACCATCCGAATTTTGCGCTGCCAACCATGGTACAGGCAGGCATTCCAGGGAGTCCTTCCACGCAGAGCGGATTTGGAGCGCTCACATCCACGACCTCTCCGCCGACCGGATTGCTCGGCGTCGGTTTGGGTGGCGATAGCAGTCCACGCATGATCGCCTTCCGGGCGCGGGTGGAGTTCTGAGCGCACACGGCCATTCTGGATGGTTGGTCGGCCAACCAGAAAGAATTCTGCTTAAGCTAGCGGTTATGGGAACTTCCCCCATCCCCGGAGGTACCAGAAGTGTCTCTCCCTCCACAGCCCGACGGAGCGGTATGGTTGCCCGTGTGGGGGAGTAGACGGCGCATGCGCCAGCCTGCTCCCCTTTCCTGCGCAGGAGCCCCGCAGGCAGGAAGCGATTTTCTGCGAGGGCTGGATAGGAGAGAATCGGCGCAATGGAACGCTACGTTTGTATCCATTGTCATTTTTACCAGCCGCCACGAGAGAACCCTTGGCTGGAGGCAGTGGAGGTGCAAGACTCGGCTTCTCCGTATCACGACTGGAATGAGCGGGTCACCGCGGAGTGCTACCTGCCGAACGGTGCGGCCCGCATCTTGGACGGGCAGTCCAAGATCGCCAAGATCGTCAACAACTACTCCCGCATCAGCTTCAATTTTGGTCCCACCCTGCTCTCCTGGATGGAACTGTACGCGCCCCACGCCTATGAGCAGATTCTGGCGGCCGACCGCCTCAGCCAGCAGATTTTTTCTGGTCATGGATCAGCCCTGGCTCAGCCGTACAACCACATCATCCAGCCGTTGGCCAACACGCGCGACAAGCGCTCTCAGATCATCTGGGGAATTCGCGACTTCCAGCACCGCTTCGAGCGCGATCCCGAGGGTATGTGGCTGCCGGAGACCGCAGTGGATGTGGAAACTCTCGATCTCCTCAGCGCGGAGGGGATCAAGTTTACCGTTCTCGCCCCGCATCAGGCGCGACGCATGCGCAACCGTCATTGGGAGGAATGGTGGAGCGTTGAAGGCGGCAGGATTGACCCCACGCGCGCCTACCAATGTGCGCTTCCATCCGGGCGCACCATCAGCTTGTTTTTCTATGACGGACCAATTTCGCACGCGGTTGCGTTCGAGAACCTGCTGGCGGACGGCAAGCGGTTTGCGCACCGCCTGCTGACTGGCTTCAACGACGGCCGCGGCTGGCCGCAGATCGTCCACATTGCCACCGATGGCGAGACCTACGGCCATCACTCGCCGCACGGCGATATGGCCCTGGCGTATGCCCTTGAATACCTCGACCGCAATCAGTTGGCCCGCATCACGAACTACGGCGAGTACCTGGCCATGCACCCACCGTTGCAGGAGGTCGAAATCATTGAGCACACCTCCTGGAGTTGCCAGCACGGCACAGCTCGATGGACGAGCGACTGCGGTTGCAAATCGGGATCCATGCCATGGAATCAACAGTGGCGCCGTCACCTGCGCCGCGCCCTTGACTGGCTGCGCGATGATCTCAGCGCCATGTATGAGACGGCCGGAGCGGAACTGTTCATCGATCCCTGGGCCGCTCGCGACGACTACATCGACGTGGTGCTCGACCGTTCTTCGCAAAGCAAGGACACTCTTCTCGCGACCCACGCGAAACGGCCGCTTTTTCCCGTCGAGCGTGTACAGGCCCTGCGCCTGCTCGAGATGCAGCGTCACTTGATGCTGATGTACACCAGTTGCGGCTGGTTTTTCGATGAGCTGACCGGCCCCGCAACCTTGCAGATCCTGCAGTACGCCGGCCGCGCCTTGCAGCTCAGCCAGCAGGTTTCAGGGGAGGATCGGGAAGAAGCATTCCTGCAACGATTGCAAGAGGCCTGGAGCAACATCCCGGAGTGCGGAAACGGCCGCCACGTTTACCAGCGCTTCGTCAAACCCGCCATGTTGGACCTTGTCGGGGTCGCCGCGCATTACGTGATCAGCTCCATCTTCGACGGATACCATGGCGACGGTTCCATTTTTTGCTATCGCGTCGCGCTGGAGAAATCTCAGGTCCTCGAGGCGGGCAAAACCAAATTTGCTGCCGGCGTTGCCCGGCTCAGCTCCGAAACTACTGAGACTTCTCTGACTGTTGGCTTTGGGGTGCTGCATTTTGGCGATCACAATCTTAGTGCCGGCGTGCGCCCGCTGGGCGATCCGCGTTGGTTCGACGGATTCGTTGACCAAGCCAGCAAGGCCTTTTCCGCCGCCGATCTGCCGGAATGCTTGCGCCTGATCGATCACTACTTCCCCGGCTCGACTTACTCGCTGAAATCACTGTTTCAGGACGAGCGCTCCAGGATCATCCACCAGATCGTCGATTCGACTCTACGCGATGCCGAAGCGCTCTATCGCCGGGTTTACCAGGACCACGCTCCACTGATGTGCTTTCTGTCGGACTTGCAGCTTCCCCTACCCCCGGTCTTGCGGCTCACCACCGAGTTTGTGCTCGCCAGCGCGGTGCATCGCGCTTTGGTTGACCAGACATCGGGTTTGGATGTCGTCCGATCTTTGCTGGATGTCGCCCAGCGAAGCGGGTTCAATCTCGAGGCTTCCGGTCTGGAATCTGCGTTGCGGCAGCGCTTGAACGCGCTGGTGGACCGCTGGATGCGAAGCCCGGGCAATCTGCAGATGCTGGAGGAGGTGGAAGACGTTGTTGCGCTGTCGCGCCTGCAGCCGTTCGAACTGAATCTTTGGAAATCGCAGAACGCATTTTACGAACTATCGCAAGCCATCTCGGGCAACGGCCGGGCGGGAGTGAATGAGGCCTGGCTTAGCCATTTTCGCGGCCTGGGGCAGTGGCTGGGGGTTTCTCTTCCCCAGTTGCCTGGGCAGCCAGGCCGCATGAACCGGGATCCGGCGGCTTAGAACCCGCTGGCGGACTGCAATGACATTAGCTTCAAGATCGGCGTTTGGTTGGACGAGAGAAAACTTACTACGAGGGATGACCATGCGCTTTTTTCGCAGCCTGTTCTTAAGACGAAACCACGTGCAGGACGCAACCTTGACCAAGACTGCCCATCTCCCGGGCAGACACGCGCCACCGAACTGGCGGGGACTATACGTGGCTGCGCTCCTTGAAACTGACAAGCAGAGAATGGCGCAGCGTATCGCCGATGCCGAGAAGGCGCTCGTGGTGCGGGCACGAGAGCTGTTTCATACGACGGGCGACAACCTGGAAGAGGGAGCCGCCATCGATGACGCTCTCTTCGCTCTGCACGCGCTCGAACACTGCACCGGCGCCGACGCCCGCCAATATGCGCAGAGGCGGGTCTAAGCCAGGGAACGTAGCGTTTGCAGCCGGTTAGTGCATAATCGCGCCACTCCACCCGTGTTTGCGCAGAAATCCCAACGCATTCGCCATGCTGGTTCCGAAAGATATTCCGCGAAACTTGCCCGTTCCGGCCAACGTGACTATGCCAATGACGGCACCACCTTCGTCCACGATGGGACCTCCGCTCATGCCTTCATGAGTTTCCACGCTTACGGCCACGTCGCAGTAGCAGCCTTCACGGGTGTGGTACAACTGCGGCGGCAGAAGCTGGCCGCGCAGCACGGTCGGAAACCACCCCCATCCGGTAAAGCCGGTGATGGTAGCGGAGGCGGCTGGCTTCCAGCCCTGGGTGCGAATGTTGGCGACGCGTAGAAAACTCCAGTCCTTCAGCCTGTCGAGCGGTGTAATGCGGCAAACCGCAATGTCGAGCAGTGAGTCGGTCGAGCATTGCTGCACCGCAAAGGCATAGAACTTAGAGGCTCGGCTCCATTCCTCGTTGGGTATCAGCGCGGTTAGCGTGCAATAAAGCTTGGCTTCCAGGACGACGTGTGCGGCCGTGAGGATTACCCCGCTGGCATCCACAACCACTGCCGTACCCCGCGCCTTGGTATGGGCCGCGTGTTGGTTGTCCGTGCATAGGATAGGGACAGCGAAACGGGGCGCTGCGCTTGGCATTTGCACCGCGGCACAAGGCCGGGCTTGGGCCAGCAGGAATGCAATCAGCAGCAGTATCTCGGCGAGTCGGGGCGTCCAGTGCACTGCTACCTTTCGCTTCACACCACAGTTGCAGTCTAATCCGGGAACCGCGAAGGCGGTGTAACAAAGAACCTAGGTCCGCTCGCTTCGGCGGATGTGTTCGGCCCTCCCCGGCACGAGAATTTATGCTCTTGACCACATTGTCGGTGTTACAATTCCTCCCATCGGGCCCCTGGAATTTATCTGATCGGTCATCCTCCCTCCCAGCGGCCTGAAACTGGAGAGAACCATGGCACCCGGCCGTGCGAAGGGGAAGCACGATCCTCGGGAAGTGCCAGTCGCGTCGGACCCGATCCGGCGAGCCTTAGAAGACAACCAAGACTGGTATCGCGATTTGGTGGAGCACAGCCAGGACCTGCTGTGCGTCCACGACCTTGAAGGCCGATTCCTGTCGGTCAATCCCGCTTCGGCACGTCTGATGGGTTACAGCGTAGAGGAGATGCTGGGCATGCCGATGCGGGATTTTGTGGATTCGCAATTCCGCAGTCATTTCGATGCCTACCTGCGCGAAATCGAGCGCACAGGGGAGTCCCGCGGCCTATTGGCGCTGGTAACGCGATCGGGAGAGAAGCGAATCTGGGAGTACCACAACACCCTGCGAACCGAAGGAGTGACGGCGCCGATTGTGCGGGGGATGGCGCATGACGTTACCGAACGGGTGCGGGCGGAGACGACGCAGCGAGAGACCAACGACCAGCTGCTGAAGGCGGTGCGCGAACAGGAGCGACTGCTCCACGACCTGACGTTGTTCCGCGCGCTGCTGGACCAGTCGAACGATGTCATTCAGGTAGTCGATCCGAAAACCCTGCGTTTCCTCGATGTAAATCAGAGGGCATGCGTGGCGCTTGGCTACAGCCGGGAAGAGCTTCTGTCGCTGAACATGTCTGATGTGAACCCGGACTTCGACGAGAGTTCTCGTGCGCGCTTGGAGCAGCGGTTGCGGGAGTCGGGATCCGCAATCAAGGAGATTGTGCTCCGTCGGAAAGATGGAACGACGTTTCCGGTGGAAGCGAATGTGCGCAGGGTACGGCTGGACCGGGACTATGACGTGGCCGTGTTGCGCGACATCACGGAGCGGAGGCGGGCGGAAGAGGCGCTAAAGGAGAGTGAGCGCAGGCAACAACTGGCGCTCCAGATTGGAAAGATTGGAGCGTTTGAGTTGGACATGGAGAGCGGGCGGGGAACGTGGACAACCGAATTCGCCGAAATCTGGGGCATCCCCAGCGGCTTCGCTGGGGATTTTGCCACGCTCTTTCGTTGGGAACAGGTGCATCCGGAGGACCGGGCAAGGATCCAAGCGGAGTTTGCGCAGTTGGTGCAGAGCCGCGAAGAGGGTGAATCGGAGCTCCGCGTGACTCGACCGGACGGCGTGATGCGATGGATACGCGGCCGAGCGCGAGTAATTGCGGATACAGCTACAGGGTCCTTGCGAGTTGTCGGGGTGAACATGGACATCACCGAGAGCAAGCGCGCCGAGGAGGCTTTGCGGAAGGCCGAGGAACGGTTCCGGGTAGCGCTGACGAATTCTCCGACCGCGGTGTTCAGCCAGGACCGGGATTTGCGCTACACCTGGATGTACAATCCACAGCTTCCGCGGTCGGCGAGCGAATATCTGGGAAAGACACCGGACGAAGTCTTCGGTCCGGAGGAGGCTGCGCGCTTCACCGAAGTCCGCCGGAGGGTGCTGGAAACCGGGGTGGGAGTGCGCCATGAAATGCAGATCTCTTACGGCGGCAGGAAGCGTTACTTCGATACCACGATCGAGCCGGTTTTCGACTCAGGGGGCGCGGTGATTGGAATCACCGCCGCCAGCACCGAAGTCACCGAACTTCGGGAAGTTACGGAAAAGTTGCGCGCCGCCCGGCGAAAGCTCACGGAAGAAAAACTCTACCTGGAACAGGAAATCAACACCGAGTTGGGCTTCGACGAAATTATTGGGCAGAGCAAAATCCTGAAAGGCATCATGGAACAGGCGGCAACGGTGGCACCCAGCGACGCGACCGTGCTGCTGCTGGGCGAAACCGGCACAGGCAAGGAACTGATCGCGCGGGCCGTTCACGGGCTGAGCAATCGCCGGGGCGAGAGCTTTATCAAGATGAACTGCGCCGCCATTCCTGAGGGCCTGTTAGAAAGCGAGTTGTTCGGATACGAGAAAGGGGCGTTCACCGGAGCAGCCGGCAAGAAAGTTGGCCGAGTTGAACTGGCAGACAAGGGCACATTGTTTTTGGATGAGATCGGAGAGATTCCGCTGGCTTTGCAGCCCAAGCTGCTGCGGCTGGTGCAGGACCACGAGTTCGAACGGCTGGGCGGTACCCAGACTTTGAAGTCCGACTTTCGCCTGATCGCAGCCACCAACCGCGACCTGCTTCACCGTGTGAATGAACAGGAGTTTCGCAGGGATTTGTATTACCGGTTGAACGTGTTTCCCATCCACCTGCCTTCTCTGCGCGAACGGCGCGAGGACATTTCTTTGCTGGTCGAGTATTTCGTTCAGAAGTTTGCCCGCCAGATGAAAAAGTCCATCACCAGCATCCCGAAGAGAACGATGGAGTCGCTGACGCAGTGGGACTGGCCGGGCAACATCCGTGAGCTGGAAAACTTTGTCGAACGATCTGTGATTCTGACCAACGGTTCGGTGCTGGCGTGTCCGCTGGGCGAATTATCGTCAAACGTGGAGACCAGCACGGACGATACCCTCGAGGAGGTTGAACGCAAACATATTCTCGATGCCCTCCGGGAAAGCCGCGGCCAGCTCAGCGGACCCACCGGCGCCGCTGCCCGGCTCGGCTTGAAACGCACTACCTTGCAATCGAAACTCAAGCAACTTGGCATTGATCATCGCTCATATCGCAACGATGAGAAGCGCCGTACCGCCTGAACCATGGCGGCCCGCCTGCTTGTGTTCGATTTCAGCGGTTGCGAATTGCCGTCGGCTCGCGTTGAAGGAAAAAGCCCTGGCTTCCGTGGAGAGAGCTCCGAAAGCCAGGGTCTTGCTGGTCAGCAATGCTATGCGTCAGTTGTCATTATGAGAGCACAAACAGCGGCGTCCAGCGGTAAAAAGACGGTAAAGGAATGTAAAAGCTCGTCAACGGGCTGGCAGAAGCCAAGCGAGTCAGCTCACAGATGCCAGCGCTGCCGCCGCGTCCCTCAGTAAATCCGACGCCTGCCAATCCGAGCCGTGATACCAGCGAAAAATCTTGCCGTCGGGCCCAATCACCGCGGTGCTGAGTGAGTGCGTGATGATGCTGTCTTTCTCGGGAATCACTGTGAGTCCGAAGAATTCCGCCATCTTCGGAATGTCCGCCGCCGCGGCGACGGCAAACTCCCAATGCTCGAAAACCTTGGGATCCTTGCCTGCCCACTGGTGGCCGTAATCGATGAGCACTTTCGGCGTATCGAACTTGGGATCGAAGCTGATGCTGAGCAGATGAGTCTTCGCGTACAGCTTGGGATCGGCGGCTAGCTGGCGATTCAGTTCGGCAAACTGTCCGCTCACGCGCGGGCAGAAATCGGGAAAGGGACAACGCGTGTAGATGAACGTCAGAATGAGCACCTTGCCCCGATACTGGGCGAGCGAAATATGACGGCTGCTTTGGCTGACCAGCTTGAAGTTGGGCACCTCTTCGCCCGGGTTGGGCATGTGGAATTCCGTTTTTGACGGCGGCGGTGCGCCCGCTTTCTGCCTCACCTTGATGTTTTCGAGCCAATAGTCGCTGCCCTGCATAACCACATCCGCCGTGATGGAGTCACCCGCGGCCAGACCCTCCAGTTCCTTGGCATTTTTCACGATGTAGGGCATGGTCATGGCTTCCATGAAGCCCTTGATCTCAGCCCCATCCACCACCATGGACTGTGTGTTCTTGTCGATGCTGACGGCCTTGCCGGTGAGTACATAACGTTTGGCCGTGCTGACCGGCTTGGAGGTGCAGGCGGTGAGAAGAGCGAGAGCGAGAGTGATGAACATTATCGACCGGGGAGACGTATTAGCACGCATCAATGAGTTGCTCCTTAATTACGGAAACCTGCGCATTACCTCAGGCGCTGAAGCGCGAGTCCGAGTGAGACAACGAATTGCAGCGCTGAAAGCGCTGCGCCACCCAAAACCGCAGTTTCCTAGCGTAGTGCGTCAAACAAATCGACGTTTATATTTCGAGTCGCGCGGCCCTTCTTCGCGCTCTTCGCGGACGTTCTTTGCGAGCTTTGCGGTCAAGAGCTTTGCTTTCTCAGCGCGATACGTAACCGGCGTTATTTCCGACGCACTACACTAGTAATGGAAACGATAGCGCACTTCGACATAAATTTCTCGCGGGCTGTTCCAGTGAAAGCCGCCAAAGGTCAGGCTGTTGTCCAACTGGACGCGGCGGTTGGCCACATTCAGCGCGGTCACGGAAACGGTATATTTCTCAGCGAAGCTTTTGCCTAGAGCGACATCAAACGTGGTGTGGCTCGGCAAATAGGCTCCGGGATATTGCGCCTGCGGCGTCCCGTACAACCCGTTCGTCAGGCCCGATCCGTAGTACACATTCGTCGAAGCATAAGCCTGCCAGGGCAGATTTGCGTTGAAGCCGAGGTTCAATGTGTTTCGCTGATCATGGTCGACAGGCGCATAGCCGGGCGGAATATCGAGTCCGCATGCCGACGTCACGGGGGTAGGGCAGATCAAACCTCCCGTGATCGGCGAGGTGGCGCGCGCAACTTGATTCGAATAGGCCAGGTGGAACTGGCCGCGATGCCAAATGTTCGGTGATCGCAGTGTAAGCTCCCAGCCCTGAATCAAAGCCGCATTCCAGGTGATCGGCCAGAAGAGATTCGATTCTCCGATATTGTTATGATCCAGCCAATTTGTCGCTCTGGTCTGGTAATTGTCGGCGTCAAGCACCCAGCCGTGATAGGGGATCATGACGCCGAACTGCCATTCTGTATCCCGTTCCCCATGCAGCGGAGCGAAAGTGAAATTCTGACTGTTCGCCAAATCAAGAAGAGCGCCGGTGGCCGTCGCCAGTGGCGGAGCCTGGTAGTAATAGCCGTAGAAGCCGCGAAAGACCCAATTCAAGCGTGGAACTTTTAGAGCGACGCCAAAGCGCGGGTCGGTCGCGTTCTCAGAGATGGACGCGTTGAACTCCGTTTGGCGCAGCCCGGCGATTAAGGTCAACCACGGCGTCACCTTGAACTTGTCGCTGATGAACTGCGCGGCAACTCCTCCGGTGACGCCAACGGAAGAAGCAGGGAAGTTCGGGCTGCCATTCGTGAATTGGTTGTCGAAGTAGTTGTACTGGTGCTGGGCGAATCCGTAGACTCCGGCTTGCAGGTCGTTTCTCCAGAAGCTCGCGCTAACCGCTGCCTGCATGCCGCCGTAGTTGGCGTTCTGATTCACTGTGGAGATGACCGGGTAATCGTTGGCGCCACCTCGGTAGTCAGCGCCGTTGTAATGATAAAAGGGAGAAACCGTCAGCAGCGTATTGGGATTGAATGTGTGAACCCACGAGAAGGTGACATAGCCATCAGGCTCGCGCTCGCCATCACGCAGGCCGTAACTCGGGAAGACCTGGTTTCCGGTTGAGTTGGGATCCGGGTCGATGGGGACCTGGTAATAGTCTTGCCGCAAGGATCCGACCACCCGAAATTGGTTCTTGGGGTCGGGATTGAAGATGAGCGAAGCGAATCCTCCATAGCCGTTCGCCGCATCGTGAACCACTTGCGGGACCGGAGTCTGAAGCCCGTAATTGCTGCGATTTCCGTTCAAGCTGGCATAGTATGCAAATCGCGGCGTGTGTCCGCCGCAACTGATCTGGTCGTTGGTCTGATAGAAATTCCCTGCGCTGATGACCAGATCACATTCGCTGTCGCGTTCAAAACCCGTTCGTGGCACGATGTTGAACATGCCGTAAGTGCGATCCCCGTAATCGGCATCGTAGCTGCCCCTCTGAACTTCAAGGTAATCGATGTCCTTCGGATCAATTTGCGGGCCCAAGCTGTTGGCGATGTTCGTGTTGGGGATCGGAACGCCGTCCACCAGCCACTCCACCTGGTGGCCTCCCCGCATGTGCAGCATATCGTGCGCTACGTATGCAGCCGGCACGTAATCGGTGATCATCTGTAAGGCATTTGTGCGGTCGGCGCCGGGCGTGCGCTGAATGTCAAGGCGGCTGACCAGTGCGACGGGAGTTGCCGAGTCTGTCGGATTCACCGCCGTCGGCGCGGCCGAGACGGTCACGTTTTCCTTCGCTCCAGCCACTCGCAACTGAAAGTGAACCACGGGCGCAGTCCCCGAGATCACGGTGACATCCTGCGACCCCTGCTCGAAGCCCGGGTTCGCCACTTCAACCGAATAGTCTCCCACCGGCACAGCGCTGAACTGAAATTCTCCGTTCGAGTCTGTAGTGCCTGTTTGACCCCAGTCCGACGACGCGGCTTTCAGCATCACCATGGCGCCCTGCACCGGGCGGTGCTGGGGATCATGAACCACGCCACGGACCGAGCCAAAAATGCTGGCGAGAGCGGCCGTCGTAAGCATCACGATGCTGCCTGACAAAATTCTCCGTGTGAAACCCACTTGATTCTCCAGTATAAAAGTTCGCTCGGCCATCCTCAGCCGGTTCTGTTTCGTAGGTGCTGCTGCGCCAGAAGCGCCACGGGCCTAACGCGGCCATTAGATGCACCAGCAGGAGCTGCCCACGAATCAGGGTCCAGTTTTTCCAACGGGTTGAAAATCAGAGAACCGAGAACTGCGGAGGAGCGCGGCCGGAGTGAGCGTGGTCCACCGCGGAAGCTGGAAAGGCTACGAACGAGATAGAGGGAGCGCTGGTCAACGCAAATGTGGCAAAGCAACGTCCCGCCGGGCAAACATTCGCCCATTGCGAAACCGTTACCGAGCGGCAGCAATCGTGGTTGCAACATGCAGGCAGGGCCTTGATCTGCACTCCGCCGGCAGTTGCATCGGGGATGGGATGCCGCCGGCAACATGCATGAGCGGGCGCCGCAGTAGCGGCCAGTCCAGCCGGCGCAAGCACGCCCACCAGCACCAAGACCAGCAAAAGCCTGGCAGTGAAACGCTGCATAAGGATCAGAGAATGCCTCACCCCTGAGGAAGCTGAGTATAGGCGAAGTTCAGTGGCCTGTGCAAGCTCATGCAACCCACCTGCTCCATTGCCAGCCAGCGTTCGCTCTTCCCACCACATTTTTCCTCGCTTCCATTACAATGTCCCGGTGGTTTACGAACTCTGACTTATGAAGGAAACCGCCCTGTGATCATCGGTGTCGCCAAGGAGAGTTATCCCGGCGAGCGGCGCGTGGCGCTGGTCCCCGCCGTCGTTCCCAACCTCAGCAAGGCTGGCTTCAAGGTAGTGGTGGAGGCCGGAGCAGGAATTGAAGCTGGCTACCCGGACGCGCAGTACACCGAAAAAGGCGCTACGCTCGCGCCCAGCCGGGCTGAAGTCTTCGCCAACGCGGATATCATCGTTCAGGTTCTGTGCTATGGCGCCAACGACCTCACCGGAAAAGCCGACCTCCCGCTGCTGCGCAAGGGACAGGTACTGATCGGTTTTCTGCGTCCCCTGGGTGCTGCGGAAGTCGTGCAGGAGATCGCCCACACCGGCGCCAAAGCGTTCGCCGTCGAACTGATCCCGCGCACCACCCGGGCGCAGAGCATGGACGTTCTCTCCTCCATGGCGACCGTGGCCGGTTATCGGGCGGTGCTGACTGCGGCGGACAACCTGCCGCGAATTTTTCCCATGCTGACCACTGCGGCCGGCACGGTGACGCCAGCGCGTGTGCTGATCCTCGGCGTGGGCGTTGCCGGGCTTACCGCAATTGCCACGGCACGTCGGCTGGGCGCGGTGGTTTCTGCCTATGATGTTCGGCCGGCGGTGAAAGAACAGGTGCAAAGCTTGGGCGCCCGCTTCGTGGAACTGCCGATCGAAGCCAAAGATGCCCAGGATGCCCGCGGCTATGCGACGGCGCAGGATGAAAGTTTCTACCAGAAGCAGCGCGAACTGCTGGGCAAAGTGGTGGCGGAAAGCGATGTCGTGATCACCACCGCGGTCGTCCCTGGCAAGAAAGCGCCAATTTTGGTGACGGCCGAAATGGTGAAGGGGATGGCTCTGCACTCGGTCATCGTCGATCTGGCCGCCGAACGAGGCGGGAATTGCGAGCTGACGCGTCCGAACCAGACGGTGGTGGAACACGGCGTGATGATCATGGGCCCGATTAACCTGGCCAGTTCGGTGCCGTATCACGCCAGTCAGATGTATGCGCGCAACCTGACGGCGTTTCTCCTGAACCTGGTCAAAGATGGCAAGCTGCGTCCGGGCTCGGAAGACGATATCATTCGCGAAACGTTGCTCACCAGCGACGGTGAGATCGTTCACCCGCGGGTGCGGGAATTCTTTAAGCTGCCGCCATTGGCGGCGCCGGCGGGCTAGCATCCCGTGGCGCCAGGCCGATTCGTATCAGGGCATGCCTTCAGGCATGCCGTAAGGGCTGCCTGATGAGCGCGCCTTTAGGCGCTGGAGTTTGGCGGCGAGCATTGTTTCGAGGTAGGAGGTACGATGGGTTCCACGCTAATCGATGGATTGTTTGTTTTTGTGCTGGCGGGCTTCATCGGATTTGAAGTCATCCGGCGAGTTTCTCCGCTGCTGCACACACCGCTGATGTCGCTGACCAACGCCCTCGACGCCATCGCAGTCGTCGGCGCGATCGTGCTGGTCGGCGAACATAAGAGCACGCTGGCGTTTGTGCTCGGGTTTCTGGCCGTAGTGGCTGCCACCAGCAACGTAGTGGGCGGATTCCTGATTACGGACCGCATGCTCAGGATGTTCAAGTCCACCCGTCCGACAAAACCATGACCGACTTCGCAGGCAGTCAATATCTCATCGAAATCGTTTATCTGATCGCCAGCGTCCTCTTCATTCTTTCGCTGAAGTGGATGAGTTCGCCCAAGAGCGCGCGTCACGGCATCCTGGCCGGCGAGATCGGCATGGTACTGGCGATTGCCGGAACGCTGCTGCACCACGGCATCATCGACTACAAGTGGATCATCATTGCGCTGGTGCTGGGCTCGGGCATCGGCGTTCCCCTCGGTCTGGTGCAGATGACCGCCGTCCCGCAGCGGACCGCGCTCAGCCATGCGTTCGGCGCATTCTGCGTCACCCTGGTCGGCACTGCCGAGTATTATTTGCGCGCGCCGAATGTCCCGCCGTTCATGATGGCGGTGCTCTCGGCGGAAGTAATTCTGGGATCGCTGACTTTTACCGGCAGCTTGATGGCGGCGGGAAAGCTGCAGGAAGTGCTGCCGCAGCGGCCCATCACATATAAAGGACAGAACTTCGTCAACCTGGGTTTGCTGGCCGGTGCCGTGCTGGTTGCGGGCTATCTGGTGATGCATCCGCAAGCGACGTTCCTGTATCCGGTCATCGTGATCGTGCCGCTGTTTTTCGGTGTGATGATGATCATCCCCATCGGCGGCGCGGACATGCCCACCGTCATCTCGCTGTTGAATTCCTACGCGGGCTTGTCAGCCGCTGCCATGGGTTTCGTGTTGAACAGCAAGCTGCTCATCATCGCCGGCGCGCTCGACGGATCTTCGGGCTTCATTCTTTCCGTCATCATGTCGAAGGCGATGAACCGCTCGTTCACCAACGTACTGTTCGGAGCTTTCGGGCAAGTGCAGGCATCGGCGGTCGCCGGAGCGGAAGAGAAGACGGTTCACAGCGCCACGCCAGACGAAGCCGCCGGCATTCTGGCCGCAGCGAATAAGGTCGTAATCGTTCCCGGTTATGGTATGGCCGTGGCCCAGGCACAACACAAAGTCCGCGAACTTTATGATGCGCTCACCAAACGCGGCGTCGACGTGCGTTTCGCCATCCACCCAGTCGCTGGCCGCATGCCCGGACACATGAACGTTCTACTGGCCGAAGCCGATGTGCCTTACGACCGGCTGATCGAGATGGACGAAATCAATGGCGATTTTCCGCAGACCGATGTGGCCCTGGTAATCGGAGCCAACGACGTGACCAACCCCGCGGCGCGCACCGACAAATCCAGCCCGATCTATGGCATGCCGATCCTGGATGTGGACAAGGCGCGCACCGTGATGGTGATCAAGCGCAGCATGAACCCTGGGTTTGCCGGCATCGACAACCCGCTTTACTATCTTGACAACACGCTGATGCTGTTCGGAGACGCCAAGTCATTCGTGACCAACATCGTCCACGAACTGGCCAGCAATCAGCACTAGATCAACCGTAGCGCCGCCGTCCCGGCGGCTGTCGTGGGGGCGTTCCGCCCCCCACACGCGAGGGCACGATGTCGACACTAGGATGTCAACACGGACGCGACTGAGGCAACTTGCCGACCAAAAGAATACCTCACGTCAACACGCTGCTGATTCTCGGCATAGTGTTATTCCTGACCGGCGCAGTTCTGCCATTACTCGCGGCAACCCACGCTTGGCTTGTCTACGTGCGCTGGGCCGGGCTGCTTGGCATTGCGCTGTCGAACCCACGAAAACGCTCCCTCACCGGATGGATTTTTCTTTCCATGCTGATCGGCGGCGAGCTCGGCTTCGACCGCCCGCAGTTTGCCCAGCACCTGCGGGTTTTCGGCGACATCTTTCTGCGCCTGATCAAGCTGATCGTCGCGCCGCTCATCTTCGCCACCCTGGTCACCGGAATCGCCGGCCACGCCAACCTGCGCAGCGTCGGCCGCATGGGATTGAAGAGCGTGGTGTATTTCGAGATCATCACCACGCTGGCACTCTTTATCGGACTCGGCGCGATCAATCTCACCCGCGCCGGTGAGGGCCTCACCGACAATGCTCGCGTAGGGACGGCCGCCCCTTCGACAAGCTCAGGGCAGGCTCCCGGCCATCCAGGCGGAGCGCAGGCTCCGCAGCCTGGTGATCGCGCAGCGCAGCAAACCGAACCGGCCGCATCGCTTCCTGGAGCTAACACCCTGCACTGGGACGATTTTCTGCTGCACGTTTTCCCCGAGAACATCGCCAAATCGGTTGCCGACAATCAGATTCTCCAAGTCGCGGTGTTTGCGTTTCTTTTCGGCATCGCGCTTCTGCGCGTTCCCGAAGTCCGGCGCGCACCGATGTTGAAGTTCTGCGAATCGCTCAGCGATACCATGTTCTCGCTCACCAAGCTGGTCATGCGTTACGCCCCGATTGGAGTGGGCGCAGCTCTGGCCTACACCGTCGGCCACATGGGGACCGCAGTGCTGCTGCCGCTGCTTCGCTTGCTGCTGACCGGATACGGCGCTCTGATCGCTTTCTGGCTGCTGGTGTTCGTACCAGTGGCATTGCTGGCTCGCCTGCCGCTGCGGCGGTTGGCAAAGACCATCGCCGAACCGGCATCCATCGCGTTCGCTACCAGCGCCTCCGAGGCGGCGCTGCCTCGCGCCATGGAAGTGATGGAAGAATTCGGCGTGCCGCGCCAAATCGTCGCTTTTGTGATCCCGCTGGGATACAGCTTCAATCTGGACGGCTCGACCTTATACCTGTCACTGGCCTCGGTCTTTGTCGCGCAGGCTGCTGGCATCCACATGTCGTGGTCGCAGCAACTGTTCATGGTCCTCACTCTGATGCTCACCAGCAAGGGCGTCGCCGGAGTTCCTCGTGCCGTACTGGTTGTCCTGCTGGCCACCGCGGCAACGTTTCAACTCCCCACCGAGCCGATTTTTCTGCTCCTCGGGATCGACGCGCTCATGGATATGGGCCGCACCGCCACCAACGTGGTGGGCAATTGCCTGGCGTCGGCCGTGATTGCGCGCTGGGAAGGCGAACTGCGGATCGGTTCGGGCGTGCCGCCTCAAACCGCGTGATGCCTGTAGCAGACGCACCGATCCGCAGCGATGCATTTCAGAATGATTCTAGGGATCAACACCCGCCGCCAAGATAGACAACGGGCGCCATCACCAAGGGAGACTGGCGGCCGGAGCCTGGGTCATTCTTTCGAACTCCGGCGCCACAAAGGAGTGTTCGGGTCCCAGGTATGGACGTCCTTTTGGAAGTCTGCGGGCTTCCAGCCGGCGGCGACTTTCTGCCCTTCCGGCTCAGCCGGGGCATGCTGCGCCAGGCACTGTTCGAGTCTTTCCTTCAGGCTGCTGTCGCTCGCGTTAATCAGGCCCAGCAGTTCGGCGCGGTGCATAGCGTCCAGCCCTTGCAGCAACGGGCATTTGAGCAGATCTTCCTGTTTCATTGTCCTGTCCTCGGATTCTGAGTGAAGCCCACACCCGATTACAGAGCGGAGGCCAACATCTGGCAGTGATGTTCGCCACAAGCGGTTGTGAGGTGGCTCACAGGAGAATCACGGTCAGTTTCACTTGGCTGTGTTTGGCGTCGAGATGTCACCGCCCGCCGTGCGGCAATCGTGGAAGGGCACGGCTTCAGCCGTGCCGCTCGGAACGCCTTCTGAAACACCCGAGCGGGCGGTAGCCCGCGAGGACGGTGTCCATCAGATTCCAGAAGCTAGCCGCCCTGCTTCAGTTCCAGCAGCACCTGGCGAGCGATTTCCTTGAGGGTTTCGAAAACTCCGGTTCCTTGGAATGCGACCGCCTCGAATACCGGTTCTTGCTTGCGCCGCAGCTCCTTGGTCAGCGTATCGACCGGCAGGATGTTGGGCAAGTCGCGTTTGTTGAGCTGAAGGACGTAGGGAATCTTCTGCAGGTCGTAGCCGTGCTCTTTGAGGTTGTCTTGCAGGTTGTCGAGCGCTTCGATGTTGGCGTCCATGCGTTCCTGCTGCGAGTCGGCCACAAACACCACGCCATCGACCCCGCGCAGAATCAGTTTTCGGCTGGCGTCGTAAAACACCTGGCCAGGGACAGTATAGAGATGAATGCGAGTTTTGAATCCGCGCACCGATCCCAGATCGAGCGGCAAAAAATCGAAAAACAGGGTCCGCTCCGTCTCCGTGGTCAGCGAGATCATCTTGCCCCGCTGCTGCTCGGCGGTTTTTTGATAAATGAACTGGAGATTGGTGGTCTTGCCGCCCAATCCGGCCCCGTAATAAACGATCTTGCAGTTGATTTCCCGGGCCGCAAAGTTGATGAAACTCAAACGTTTTCCTCGACAAGTGGCGGCAAAACCATCCCCTTCACCGGGACGCCGCCACGGTTCAGTTTTCTGTTGGTACTGCTGGTTTTATATCACACCCGGACATGACCGCGAGGTTACCCCGGTTACTACAAGTATCTCTTACAGTACCAGAACCTTCCGCCTTGTCGAGCAGCCGCCGTCATGCCGGAAGGTGACCAAGCTGGTTGTCGGCCAGAATCCCGTAACCATGACCTTCGCCTTTCTTACGGCCCCGAGGGGTCTCAAGCCTCGGCTCCTGCATCCGGTTGTAGGGTCGGGAAATAGCAGCGCTGCAAGTAAAGCGCCGCGTTGACCAGCGCGATCATCACCGGCACTTCCACCAACGGCCCAATGACAGCCGCAAACGCCGCCCCCGAATTGATGCCAAAAACCGAAATTGCGACCGCAATCGCCAGCTCAAAGTTGTTGGAGGCGGCCGTGAATGCCAGCGTCGTGGTTTGGGAGTAATCCGCGCCCAGCTTCTTCCCCATGTAAAACGACACTAGAAACATGACGACGAAGTAGATCAACAAGGGCACGGCGATTCGCAGAACATCCAGCGGCAGGCGAACGATGTACTCGCCTTTCAGGGAGAACATCACCACAATCGTGAACAGCAGAGCGATGAGCGTCAGCGGGCTCACCCGGGGCACGAATTTGTGGTCGTACCACTCGCGTCCTTTAGCCCGGACCAACAGGGTACGAGTCAGGAACCCAGCCAGAAATGGAATTCCCAAGTAGATGAAAACACTCCTTGCGATTTCGGCAATGGAGACATGGACAATAGCGCCCTGAAGCCCAAGCTTGGCGGGAAGGACCGTAATGAAGACCCAGGCGTAGAGAGAGTAGAAGAAGACCTGGAAAAGAGAATTGAAAGCCACCAGGCCCGCTGCATATTCCGTGTTGCCGTTGGCCAGTTCGTTCCACACGATGACCATGGCGATGCAGCGTGCCAGGCCAATCATGATTAGCCCCGCCATGTATTCCGGATACCCCCGCAGGAATACAACCGCAAGGACGAACATCAGGATTGGCCCGACTATCCAGTTCTGCACCAGGGACAATCCGAGCACTCGCTTGTTCCGGAAGACCTCGTGCAGCTCCTCGTACCGCACCTTGGTGAACGGCGGGTACATCATGAGAATCAGTCCCACGGCGATGGGGATGGAAGTTGCACCCAGGCTGAAACGATTCACGAACGGCACGACTCCGGGCACGAGCCACCCGAGTACGACTCCGGCGGCCATCGCCGCGAAGATCCAGGCGGTCAGATAGCGATCCAGAAAACTAAGGCGCCGCGTCTTCACTGCTGGCCGATCCTGTCAATTTCTGTTTTTGTTGCGAGCCTGTCGAGAGTAGCCAGCGGCAAACCCAGAAATAACTCAATTCTGCGTTCGAGCATAAAAAACGCATCGCGGAAGGCTCGCTCGATGTCTCTTTCTGTTCCGCGAACTGCCGCCGGATCGGGCACTCCCCAATGCGCGGTCATCGGCTGTCCGGGCCACACCGGGCAGACTTCCTTGGCGGCGTTGTCGCAAACCGTGAAGACGAAATCCATCTTGGGAGCGCCGGGTTGGCTGAATTCTTCCCAGCCCTTGCTGCGCAGGCCTTCGGTTGGAACGTCGGCGGCTTCGAGCTGCCGTAACGCCTCGGGACGAACCGCTCCCGACGGATGGCTCCCGGCACTGTAGGCAGTGAAAGCCGGAGCGCCTTTGTGATTCATGATGGCCTCGGCCATAATCGAACGCGCCGAATTACCCGTGCAGAGAAATAAGACGTTGTAGTGTGGTTGCATATTCGCCCCTTCCCCCACTGTCATCTCGACCGGAGCGTTCCCTTCTGCTTGCAGAAGGGAACGTGGAGTGGAGAGACCTGGTGTTTCTCGTCACCGGACGCCAGCCCCATCAACCAGCATCGGCTGGCCTAACCGCCCGGATGAACGCGCTCATGAACTTGCCATCCACCTGCGGCGCAATCGCATCAACGTCAATACCCGAAGAGGACAGAAACTCCCGCGCGTCTTCCACGCGGTATATCCGTGTGGGCTCAATCTCGATCTGCTGGAAGCCAGCGGCAGTCAGCTTCCGCCGATATTCGCCCTCTTCCAGTGCTCCCGCCACGCAGCCCACCCAGAGCAGGACGCTTTGTCGAATCTCCGGCGCAATCTCGCCGCGGGTCACCACATCGGACACGGCCAGCCGCCCTCCCGGTTTCAGCACGCGGAACGCTTCCCGCAGCACGCGGTCCTTGTCCGCCGAGAGGTTAATCACGCAATTGGAGATGATCACGTCCACCGAATTCTCCGGCAGGGGAATGTGCTCGATTTCGCCCTTCAGGAACTCGACGTTTTCCGCCCCGGCCTTGCGCTTATTTTCATTGGCTAGGGCCAGCATCTCGTCGGTCATGTCCAAACCGTAAGCTCTGCCCGTGGGACCAACGCGCTTGGCCGAAAGCAGCACGTCGATGCCGCCGCCCGACCCAAGGTCAAGAACCGTTTCGCCGGGATTGAGTTGAGCCAGCGCAGTTGGGTTTCCGCATCCCAGGGACGCTTGCAAAGCTTGCTCGGGGATTTGCCCGGCTTGCGCTGCGTCGTACAAGTTGGCTGTAATCGGATCGCAGCTTCCGGCACCGGCCGGTGTCGCGCCGCAGCAGCAACTGCTGTCGCCGCTCGTCACCCGCAACGCGGCTTGCCCATACTTCTCTCGAACCACTTCCTTGATGTCAGTATTTGCCATGAATGCTCCCTAGCAGAAAAACTCCGGTTTTGGGTGGCGCAGCGCTTCTAGCGCTGCGGTAACTTCTCCCTTATGAGTACGCGCTTTAGCGCCCGGGGTCACAAAGCCCATCCTCTGCGCCTCCTAACTACAAATCCTCACGACCTCTTGCGGTTTGACCGCCCGATTCCTCGTGCAACACTCCGCATACAGGAACTGCAGCAGTTCCTGCAGCGCCTCGGTATTGGCCGTGTAGCGCAAGAAGGTGCTCTCGCGCCGCACCCGCACCAGGCCTTCGTTCTTGAGCTTGTCGAGGTGATGGGAAAGCGTCGAACCGGGAATCTCCAGTTCCGACTGAATCTCGTTCACCACCAGACCTTCGGGGTGCGCCGACAACAGCAGTTGCATAATCCGCAGCCTAGGCTCCGTCCCCATCGCCGAAAACATGTCGGCGTACTTGGTGACCTGCTCGGGGCTGCTGTGGTCAGAACTCATCTTTATTCGATATTTGCACAGATATGGAAATATGTCAAGCAATCCTCCCCGCCGTCCATAGCAGCCACCATAAGCCCTTTATTATCTATATTTTGATATTTAACCCATTTGAATACAACAACTTAACTCGATATCCCCATATCGGCATCATTTGTTTTCAATATCTTACGGGATATTTTTCCTCGGGGGATATCCTGCATCGTGAGGGTCATCCGGCATTCCGCGCTTGGTCGCGGCCCGGTCCCATCACCGGACTCTACCGCCCCGGCGGCACAGAGTGCGAGCAGGATCGAGACAGGCTAGAATCATTGCTGCTCGTCGAAAGCAGGGAAAAGAGCCGGGGATCCCCCAACCCGGAGAGGTCGCATCAATGCCAAGGAAGAGATCACTGATCCTGTTCATAGTAACTTTCACCGCAGTTTTCGGTTTCCTGGCCATTGCAACTCCCGCCTTCGCAGTGAGCAAAGAGAAGGTTCTGTACAGTTTTTGCTCCGCTTCCGGGTGCGCGGATGGGGCCTACCCCTACTTAGGCAGCCTGACCTTCGACGCGGCCGGAAACCTGTACGGCACGACGCCCTTGGGTGGCGCTCATGACAACGGCGGCACTGTGTTTGAGCTGACGCCCGGCCCGAACGGGGTATGGACCGAAACGGTGCTTTACAGCTTCTGTACCCTACCTGGCTGCGCAGATGGAGGAGACCCATATGCCGGCCTGATCTTCGACGCAAGTGGAGATTTGTACGGCACGACCAGCGGAGGCGGGGCTTATGGTTGGGGCACGGTCTTCGAGTTGACGCCCGGTGCGAACGGCACGTGGACGGAAAACGTACTGTACAGCTTCTGCTCTGCGTCCAACTGCACAGACGGGGCCGAACCCCATGGCAGCCTGGTTTTCGACCTCAAAGGAAACCTGTATAGCACGACCAGTGCGGGTGGCAGTGGTCAGTGTAGGCCTCTGGGTTGCGGCACCGTCTTTCAGTTAGCACCCGGCGCCAACGGCACGTGGACGGAAACGGTGCTGCACAGCTTTAACCGTAAGGACGGGGAGGATCCTTCCGCTGGTCTGATCTTAGATCCGAAAGGGAATCTCTACGGTACAGCAACGTACGGTGGCGCTCACTCAGGCTGCCCTGGCGGCGGCTGCGGCACCGTCTTCGCGCTAGCGCCCGGCGCAAACGGCACGTGGACCTTTAAGGTACTGCACATCTTCAACAACAACGGCAAGGATGGGTATTGGCCCTACGCCGGCGTCGGCATCGATACGGGGGGTAATCTGTACGGCACGACGAATCATGGTGGCAAAGGCTGCAACGGCTATGGCTGCGGCACCGTCTTCAAACTGGCCCCCGGCGCGAAAGGAAAGTGGACCGAGAAGGTGCTGCATAACTTCCTCCAGTCGTACGCTAGCCTGATCTTCGATGCGGCGGGAAGTCTTTATGGCACAACAATCAATGGAGGCGCCTATGGAGCCGGCACCGCTTTCAGGGTGAAGCAGGGCACGTGGAGAGAGACCGTGCTGCACAGCTTTGGCAAGGGCACGGACGGGCGGGAATCCTTTGCCGGCCTGATCTTTGATTTGGCGGGAAACCTGTACGGCACGACCGAGGGCGGCGGCAGCGGCGGTTGCACCGGTGGCTGCGGCACGGTCTTTGAGATCACGCCGTAACGCTGCTTACCGGTCCGAAGCTCTCTGTAGCCCGAGCAAGCAACTACCTTCCCGGTGGCAGCGGATAATATCCGGCTTTGGCGTACACGTTCACGCAGGGGCGTAAGTCCGTCTTGCAACTCGGGCGGTCGACACGTACCTCAATCTCGCGGTATGCGCTCGAGGGCGTGGCGCGCGTATTGTAGCCCAGGGTGTACTCGTTGCGGGCAGCTCCAATCACCTGCTGGTACACGCCTTCAATGGCGTCTTTAGAGTACTTGGCCAGAATCTCGCCGCCGGTGGCATTGGCATACTTGGGCAGAATGTCGGTATAGCCAAACTTGGGAAGGTGCAGTTTTGACAGCTTGTTGTAGCCGGGTATGGCCGAGCTTTCCACCGACACGCCATAAACCATGATTCCGTTGGTCAGCAGCACGCGCAGAACATCGCCGTAAGAAGCATCGCTGCGGTACTCTCGACCGTCGCTGATCACAAAAATGATCTTGCGGCGTGCCTTGTCGCGCGAGGCCAGGTCTTTTGCCGCGGCCAGAATGGCGTCATTCAGCACATGGGCGGTTTTCTCGGGCGTAACCACCGCCGGCGCGGTCGGATTGATCGGGATGTCGTTGATCATCGGTCCCTGGGTGTTCGAGAGCGGTCCGCCGGTAATTGGGACGCCGTTATTCTCTCCGTGCTTGGTCTTCAGCTCATTGAGCGCCGCGGCCAGCTTCCGGCTGGCGCTGCCGAAGTCAGCCATTTGGGAAACCGTATTGCTGTAGGTGTAAAGCGCGACTTCGTCATATTGGCTGAAAGCCGCTTCCAGCGTGGAAAAGGTCTGGTTGACCTTCTGCAGGGCCAAGTCCGGCATGCCGAAATCGATCACCACCGCTGCTGACAAGGCGAAAGGATCGCTGGTGAAAAAGTTCATGGTCTGCTTCTTGCCGTCTTCGTAGACGGAGAAATCGGTGTGAAGCAGGCCGCTGATGAGGCGGCCGCTGTCGTCGGTCACGCGCACCGGCACGAACACCTGGTTGACGTTCACGGACAGCTTATACACCTCTTGCTGCGTACCAGGCTGCTGCCCCGTAGCCCCCCCTTCCGGGACTGTAGTGATCTTGAAAGGCGGCAGCTCGCCGGGCGTTTCCTGCTCGCTCTGGGAATCACGAGCGGCGGAAGGAACTGAAGCAGGTTGCTGCGAACCGGAAGACGACGGCGGAGCCGAGTTCTCCGGGGACTGGCTGTTCGGCGGGGCATCGTTCGCGGGCGGATGCGGGGCCTCGGCCGGGGGAGTTGACGGGAATACCGGCAGCGGAGGCTGAACAGTCGACGGGGCGTCCGGCACATCCTGCTTCTGGCCGGTATTCTGGCTCTGCGACGGCTGCCCCGATTGCCCAGCCGCGAACCCTAAGCCCGACAAAAGCACCATGATCAGCCCAAAACCGGCAATCAGCGGTTTACGCACTTCTGATAGTACCAAGCGATTTCCCCTGTCTTGCGCGCCTATTTATTTCGGATGCGAATTGCTATCATTTGTTGCATCTAAGGCTTCAGAGATAGACTAACAAAAATAGCGAGGCCTCACCCTCATGCCGAATACCCGGAATCTTCTGATCTTGAGTTTTGCGGTCTGTCTCACCCTGCCGGCAGCCATCGCCCAGCAGAGCGCTTCGCCTTCGGCCGAGCCACAGGAGGATCAGGCCGCCGCGACCCTGAAGGTCAACGTCAACGTGGTGCAGTTGTTCTTCAACGTAAAGGACAAGCACGGCGCGCTCATTCCCAACCTCACCAAAGACGACTTCCAGATTCTTGAAGACGGCAAGCCGCAGACCATCAAGTATTTCGCCGCCGAATCGAACTTACCGCTGACCCTCGGCATCCTGATCGATTCCAGCGGCAGCCAGGCGCGCGTGTTGGACATGGAAAAGCAAGTGGGCGGCGAGTTTCTGAGCCAAATTCTGCGCGACAAAGATATGGCGTTTGTGATCGACTTTGACGTCAACGTAAACCTTCTGCAGGACTTCACCAACTCGGTGAAATTGCTCAAGACGGCCCTGAACTCGGCCACCATCAACGTCGGCGGCTCGGGCGGCGTCGGCATCCCCGGCTTAGGGGGCGGTACGGTTCCAGCAGGCAATCCACGCGGAACGCTGCTCTATGACGCGGTCTATCTCGCGTCGCACGACGAACTGGCGCAACAGGTAGGACGCAAGGCGATGATCCTGCTGACCGATGGCGAGGACCAGGGAAGCCAGCTCAAACTGAAAGATGCCATCGAGGCAGCGCAAAAGTCCGACAGCATCGTTTATGTGTTGCTCTGCGCCGATCGCGGTTTTTATGGCTTCGGCGGTTATTCCGGCGACAGCGAAATGAAGAAGTTGACCCAGGAAACCGGCGGCCGGGTCATTGAAGTGGGCAACAAGTTCGACAAACTGAAAGAAGGTTTCAACCAGATCGCCAACGAGCTGCGCAGCCAATACAACATCGGCTACATCCCCACCAATACCAAGCTGGACGGCAGCTTCCGCAAGGTGGAAATCCACGCCAGCAACAAGGACTACAAGATCCAATCCCGCAACGGCTATTACGCCGTGGCCAAGCGCGATTGACCGCCGAATGGGCGTGAGAGGGTACTAAGCCTATCCACTAAGATTTCACAAAAATGTTGCAAAGACGTGACAAACACCTCGGCCGGATCGGGTAAAGTGGCTGCGATTCCGATGACGAGAGCAGACGAACATCGGAGAAGAGAGGGAAAATGAAACCCAAAAGTTTGTCCTGCCACCTGTTTTTTTCCGTTCTCGCGGTTGCGCTGCTCGGCTCAGAGTGCTTGTTAGCAGCCCAGAACCCGGCAATCCCAGGTAAGGGGCCGGGCAACATCGTCGTATCCCCGGAGTTCGGCGGTCAGATCGCCGGCTACGACATCGATCAGAATGGAACCGAAGGCCTCCTCACGGAACAGAAGACCTTAAAGAACGGAAACATCTTGAGCGCGGTTGAGACGTTCAGCCAAAAGACAGGGAAAATCGTTGCCGTGATTAGGAAAGGGGTAACCCAATTCGACGATGACATTCCCATCGGCATCGTCGGAAATTCCACTGGCATTGTGCTACACGAACACGCTGCGAGCGGTGGCGCCATACGCACCTATCATCTGATCAGTCCTCTCGATGCCAACAAGTACACCGGTAGGTGGCAGCCGCCGCATTTTGACAGCAAGGACATAGTTTTTGGCGTCAGCCATGATCAGCAATCCACCACCGCCGCGTTTCTCGTCCTGCATAACATCTACCCCGGAACTACCAACTTTACGTTCAAGGAAGATATGCAGAATAAGGCCTTTGGGAAAGAGATTACGATGACCGATCCCTACTTCGAGCCTTTTACCGAACCTGCCTTCGCGCTCGACGTCAAGACCAACACAGGTGTCCTTGCCAGTAGTGAGGGATGCAATTATTGCACGGCAGAGATCGGTTTAGCGAATCTGGACAGCGGCAAATTCGACGAATTTCAGGGACTGGGCAAAGGACTCCAAGGGCTGGCCGTCGATTCCGAGGATGGCATTGCCTGTACGACCTCGGCAGACGACGCTAGCGTTGAGTTTTACGACCTCAAGAGTCAGACCGGCATCATCGAAGTCCTTCCAGGTGGTGAGGGACAGGCGCAGAGCGGGTTCGATGTGGAGTACGATCCCATCCACAAGCTGTTCCTCGTCTTCCAGCCCGATGGTCCGGGAGAGCACAGCTACATCCAGGTCTACGATCCAAAGGGAACTCTGGTGGACTCGATAGATTTCGGCCCCTACAACAGGTTCGGTGGCTACGTAGCACTGCACCCAGCGCAACGCAGCGGATTCCTTGGCGAAGGTCCCGTCCTGCGGTCCTTCACATACTAGCCTGATTAGGCAGCGTCGGCTTCAAACGATGCCGAGTTGGTTCGACTGCGTGAAGCGTTCGTTCGCGAAAAACGTGAACTCTCGCTGAGAGAGAACGCTATGCGCACTGCTACGAGACTGCTCCTTGCACTCACAAATCTTCTGTTCTAAGTGCTTGCCGGCATTGATATCATTTTGGGTATGAGAATCGGCGAACTCGCCAAGCGCGCCGGTGTGAGCGTGCAGGCTATCCGCTTTTATGAACGGCGGCGCTTGATGCGCACCCCACGTAGGACGGCAGCGGGATACCGCATTTACTCTGACGCTGAGCTTGAGATCGTAACCGTGATCAAGAAGATGCAGCGATTCGGTTTCAAGCTGGTTGAAATCCGCCGCGTCTTGCAGTTATGGATTTTGCCCAGTGACACGGGTGCGGCGTCTCCCTATCAACGAGGCTCACGGGAATGCCTTCGCGAAGCCTTGAAACTTGGGGAGAAGAAGCTCGAAGCCATGAACCTGCAAATCCGCTCTTCAATTCAGCTTCGCGATGAATTGGAACAGGCAATGAGTCAGCTTCGTGCCGGACTTAATGCTCCGCCAAAACCAGCCCGGGTCGCCGAAATGAAGGTGGCAGCGGCCAAAAGCCGCTAGATCAGCCGGAATCTCGCCTCAAACTTTTCCCTTGACTCTATACCTAGGTATAGACCGGACACTTGTGTAAGGAGGTTTATATGCAGAAAAAGTGTGCTTTTGTCTTATCTCTACTAGCCGTTGCCATGACTCTTCCTTGTCAAGCTCAACCAGCAAGCGAGCAGGAGAAAAACAAGACCGTGGCGCGCGCGTTCTTTGACGAAGTGCTCAGCCAGGGAAAGCTCGAAAAGTATGCCGACTCCCATACCGCCGACTTTGTGGCTCATAGCGCTGACCGCGATTACACTCTGGCGGAAGATCTGGCGACAGCGCGGGAAGAACGCAAAGCATTGCCCGACATGCAAATGGCGGTCAACCACATGGTGGCCGAGGCGGATCTGGTCATGGTGCATTGGACAGTGTGGGGCACGAACACTCAACCGGGAATGGGTCTTCCTGCAACCGGCAAACCGGTCAAGACTTCGGGAATGACGCTGTTTCGCTTCAAGGCGGGAAAGATCTCGGAAGAATGGAACGCCTGGAGCATGCTCTCGGTGCTGAAGCAGGTGGGCCTGCTGTGCCCTTCCAAAGGACCTACGGGCGAAGAGCCGAAACTTCCAGCCCACGATCCAACCAAGCCATAAACTTGTCGAGCTACGGTAGTTGTGTTCTGACTGACAGCGGTGGTCAACAACAAAACCGCCACGGCTGGATGAGAATTTGGTGCTGATCACGATGCGTGATCGCGGCTCATAAGGCGCTCTGTACTCTCTGCACCACGGATTGCCAGTCGCCGCGCTGCGGCTGGCGGAAGAGGCGCATGGTGGGATACCAAGGGCAGTCGTCTCTGGTCTGGAGCCAACGCCAATCGGGCGCGAATGGCAGCAGAACCCGAACTGGAACGCCGAGTGCGCCAGCCAGATGCGCCGTGGAGTTATCGATGGTGACCACCATGTCCAAGGCCGCGATCTGCGCCGCGAAGATATCGATATTTGAAAGCTGATCGACCGAGCGATCAATGAGAACGGGAGCGCTTGCCGCCGCTGCCTGCTTTTCCAACGCATCGTGATCCCCATATTGCAGGCTGACCCATCGGATGTCGGGCCGCGCGAACAGCGGAGCGAACAACGACAGATCGATGGAACGGTAGCGGCCCGTCTTCCGATTGTTTGTATGCCAGGACAGTCCGGCCAGCCGTCTGCCATCGGCGTAGCGGGCGCGAAACCGCTCCCGCTCCACCGGATCGGCAACGAGGTAAGGCGATGTGGTGGCAGCAAAGGCGGCGTCAGTTGTTCGGAACAGGCTGGGCAGACTGCCGCTGGGCAGGTGCGCAGTGACATCCAGTTCCTGACTCCGCCCCGGATCATCGCGAGGGACCACGTCAATCTCGGGAAAAGAACGGGCGAAAAGGGCTTGGAGCCGGGCATCGCATTCCAGAATGCAGCGGTTTCCAGTACGAATCACATCCGGGAGCAGTCCCGCAAACATGATTTCATCACCCACACCCTGCTCGCCCCAAATCAACAAACGTCCTGATGCCAGCTTCTCGCCTGTCCAGAGCGGTTGCGGATAGGCACGCATGGCCCCGTGATCTTTCGACTGCCAGCGCCGTTCAAAGTTGGGCCAGCCAGCGGTGAAATCCCCCTTAAGCAGTTGGGCAAGACCCAGGTTGTAGTGCGCCTCGGGCAGGTCCGGGTTGAGGGCCAGTGCCCGCTCGTGACACGCGGCAGCCTCATCCAGCCTGTTCTGAGCCTGGAAAATGTTACCCAGGTTGGTGTGCACCTCGGCTAAGTTCGGATTGATAGCCAGGGCACGCTCATAACATGCCGCTGCCTCGTCCACCATCCCCTGAGCCTGAAGGACGGTGCCCAGGTTGGAATGGTAAGCAGCTCCCTTTTCGTGGATCGCAATTGCCCTGCGGATCATCTGGACAGCGGCGTCATGACGTCCGCCCTGGTACGCGATCATGCCGAGCAAATGCAGGCAATCCGCGTGGCGGGCATCCATGGTCAGAATCCGCCGATAGATCCGCTCAGCCTCAGTCAGTTGCCCGGCTCGGTGAAGCTGAAGAGCATTCCCAAGCATGCCTTGAATCACCCGAGACGGCCCTTGCCTCGCGGTTCTGTTCTGCTGTTTCGCGACGGAAGACTGACCGTGGCTCATAGACTCAATCTACGAAATTGCTCGCTCCGCTCTTCAGGTGGCTTGCCGGATTAGAAGGGCATTAGAAACAAAAGACCCCGCACAATACCGAAAGCAATCTGCGGTCCGTAGGGGTGTGAAAAGGTAAGGGGTTACTACCAAAGGGCAGACGCATCTTAATTTTTTACGAAAAGCTGACTGACTCGCTGCCGGGCGCCACGTCCAAACTCCGTTTGGGCGAAGTTTCCTCCGATTCGATGTAGGCGCGAGCGTCCCCGCTCGTGCAGGGCCACATCACGATGAAAATCCCCGCCCTGTCTCCCAAGAAGCGGAGAGACAAGCTCAGGGCGCCCTCGCGAGTAGGATGAGAAAGAGCGGGTCAGCCCCCCTAACGTTTCAAATTGCGACGCCCAAGAAAAATACTTCCAAGCTGTGGCACTTTCCACAGGCTTGCACAGACGTGTTCCACGTGGAACAATTTCCAGGAGGCCGGTCCAAACCCGCCCCACCCTGGCGCCCCGGTTTGCGGCCCGGTTTTTAGGGCTTGCTTTAACGCTTGAAATTATTAACGAGTATCGTTAAACTACTCTGGTGATTAAGACCTTTGCGGACCGGGACACGGAACAGTTCTGGCGCACAGGAAAAAGCCAGGGAATGCCCGCGAATCTGCGTAAGGCGGCAAAGAGAAAGTTGGCGATGATCGACTCCGCAGCACGGGTGGAAGATTTGCGAATACCGCCTGGGAACAGGCTGGAGCACCTGCACGGCAGTCGCGAGGGCCAGTACAGCATCCGGATTAACGATCAATACCGGGTGTGTTTCACGTGGCGGGAAGGTGACGCTCACGACGTAGAAGTTGTGGACTACCATGACTAGGGGACAAAGGCTGTGACTATCAAGAGAACAGGTTCAGCAGGTTGGGCAGTTCATCCGGGAGAAATACTCCGGGAGGAGTTCTTGAAGCCAATGGGGATCACCCCACACAAATTGGCCTGCGAGTTACATGTTTCCCCTCCTACCATCAATGACATTGTTCTGGAAAAGCGAGGCGTAACTCCTGAGACGGCTGCCCGCTTAGCAAGGTATTTTGGGACTTCGGAGCAGTTTTGGCTTAACTTGCAGGATGCTTTTGCGGTGCATCAAGTCAGGCAGAAATACTCCAGGGAACTCAGGGCAATCAAGCCTTTTGCCGCAGCGGGTGCCCAGTGAAGGTTGCCGGATTGCTCCGGCCGCTGGCGCCGATCGGCTAAAATCAAAGTTTCCCTATGACTACAACCGAAGAAATCATCGAACGCGAGCGCCGTTTCCTTCTGCCCACCTACAGCCGCTATCCGGTGGTGATTGCCCGCGGCAAAGGCTGTTTTCTGTATGACGTTGAAGGCAAGCGCTATTTGGATTTCGTAGCCGGGCTGGGAGTGAATGCTCTTGGCCACGCCCACCCGCGGATCGTGAAGACCATCCGCGAGCAAGCCGCCCGCGCCATCCATCTGTCGAATCTTTATTACAACGAGTATCAGGGCCAGCTGGCGGAGAAACTGTGCGGGCTGTCGGGACTCAACCGTGCGTTCTTCTCGAACAGCGGAACTGAGGCCATTGAAGGTTCGTTGAAACTCGCCCGCCTGGCTGCTCATCGAGCCGGGGGCGCGGAAAAGAGTCAGATCGTCGCCCTGCAAGGCTCCTACCACGGACGGACTTTCGGCTCCATGTCGCTGACCGGCCAGGAAAAATACCGCAAGGGCTTCGAACCGTTGCTGGAAGAAGTCACCTTTGTAGAGCAGAACGATGTGGCCGCCCTGAGAGCCGCAGTCAACGACAATACCTGCGCCGTCGTGCTGGAGCCGATTTTTGGGGAAGGCGGCATCCGGGAATGTTCTGCGGAATTTCTACAAGAATGTCGCGTTCTGGCTGACGGTCATCGCGCGGCGCTTATCTTTGACGAGATTCAGTGCGGGCTGGGCCGCACCGGGACCATGTTTGCCTTTCAGACTTTCGGCGTTACTCCTGACATCGTCGCCATTGCCAAGCCGATTGCTGCTGGCTTGCCGCTGGGAGCATTTCTGGCCAAGGAGGAATTTGCGTCCGCCATTTCGGCCGGGCAGCACGGGACGACGTTTGGCGGCGGGCCGCTGGCTTGCCGCGTGGCGCTGGAGTATTTGGCAATCGTTGAGGAGGAAAATCTGCTGGAGCAAGTTCGCCGCGTCGGCGGATACTTGCAGCAGCAGTTAAGAGAACTGGCGGATCGTCATGAAGCCGTGCGGGAAACCCGCGGCCGCGGCCTGATTCAGGGTCTGCAGTTGGAAGTGCCAGCGCGTCCCATCGTGGAGCAAGCGCTAACCGAAGGCGTGCTGTTCAACAGCACCCAGGACACAGTCCTGCGCTTCCTGCCGCCGTTTTTGTTGCAGGAAAAGCATGTGGACAAAGGCATTCGAGTTCTAAAGAAGTTGTTGGGGCAGCGGAGAAGAAAGTCGCCGGGCGCGGGCATTTCCCAGGAAGCCGCACAAGCCGCGAACTGATCGCAGGTGGCAAACTTCAAAAAAGCGGGAGAGCTTTCGCTCTCCCATAGAAGCGACAGAGGCGATAACTCTTACATCAGAAGTTCGCGGAAGAAGAAACGTTGTCCGCAGCCGCAGCATTTTACAAATCTATGCAATCGGTGGGACCGCCACGCGACCAGCCATTTGTGGAAGAACGATTTCTTGATCTGGACGGTTCCCGCATGCGCTACCTGCACGCGGGCGCGGGCCCGCCGGTCGTGCTGGTTCACGGCTTGATGGGCTACTCTTTTTCGTGGCGGAACACGATTCCTGCGTTGTCGGAACGTCTTGAGGTTTTCGCCATCGACGCGCTCGGCGCGGGATACTCCGACAGACCTCCTGCGCTGGACTGCACTCTCAAAGCTTGTGCGCAACGTCTGCTGCGCTTTCTGGATGCAGCCAGCAGTGAACCGTTCGCGGTGCTGGGGACATCGCACGGCGGCGCCGTTGCTATGATGGCGGCTGCGCTGCGTCCAGGGCGCGTGCGGCGACTGGTTTTGGTGGCTCCGGTCAACCCCTGGGCTCCGCGCGGCCGAAGGCTGGCGCCGTTTCTCAGCCATCCGCTGGTCGCGCCGTTGTTTGCGCAAGCAGCCAACCGTTCCTGGAATTTCCGGCGCTACTATTTTCGCCGTCTGTGGGGTGATCCCCGCCGCATCCCGCGGGGGACCTTTGAGGGCTACATGAAGCCCTTGGAGCGCTCTGGCGCATGGGACTACGGATTGTCAGTCCTGCGAAGGTGGAACGAAGACTTACAAGAACTCGAACTGGCTCTGCCACAGATCAGCAATATCCCAACCCTGCTGATTTGGGGCAGCCGGGACAAGGCAGTAGCGCCCACTTCATCCGAACGTTTGAAGCAGAACTTTCGCCAAAGTCAACTGGTGATGATGGATGGTGTCGGGCATCTGCCCTACGAAGAAGCGCCAGATGAGTTCAACCGGCTGGTGAAGGAGTTTCTTTCTTCCCGCAGCGATCCCGTTTGATCGCCCCCGGTCAAGCATGCTTACCGTAACCACCGAGTGCCTCCTTCGATTGCCGCTACCCACTTGGGGTGCTACGCTCTGGTCAGTGCCATGACGCAAGCGCTGGCCACGTCCGCATCAACTCTGGCTCCGGCCAGCCCGGCCCGGAAGCTGTTTCGCGCCCTGCACATGGAAATTCCGGAAGTTTGGGTGAGGTTTCTGTTGGCGCTGGTCGGGCTTGCGCTGGCTTTTGGGGCGGCGCTGTTCTCCACTGTTTCGAGAGAGTCCGGAAACCTGCTGGCCACATTAGTGCTCGCTTCGGCGGCGTTGGTGCTAGCCGTGATCGTGGGACTGACGACGGTTCCCTACCTGGCCCGGCGCGTGGTAGCGGCGCGGCTGCGGGATGCGATTGCCTACGACGTGACCCGCGTGGGAATCGTCTATTGCCTGCTGGTGGTGCTGATTGGAGTGGCGGCCCTGAACACCGGCAACAACTTGCTGTACATCATTACGGCGGCGATGCTGGCGGCAATTCTGGTTTCAGGATTAGCGTCGGCGTTGGTGCTGAACGAACTGATACTCGATGTCCGCTTACCCGAGCATCTATTTGCCGGGCGGCCGGCGATGGGAAGGATCGTGCTGCACAATCCCCGGAAGTGGCTGCCGTCATTCTCGGTGAGCGTGGAACCGCCGCCACTGCGGAAGAGCAGGCTGCAATGGCGATGGATGCCGGCTTCCTTTGGTATTCCACCGTGGCGTGCGCCGGAAAAACAGTGGACAAGAATTCCCGACCGCAAGCTGCGGCGCGTGCCCGAACCGGCAGCGCAGCGAATTCTGGATGGGAGTGTGTACTTCGCTTATGTTCCTGCCGGAAGCGAGGTGTCGGCCGACTTGCAGTTGCGTTTCGAACGCCGCGGACGTTACCAGCAGGATAGCTTCGGGCTGGCGACGCGCTTTCCTTTTGCGTTTCTGAGCAAGACCCGTCGGCTGGCGATGGCGCAGGAGATCATTGTCTATCCGCGGGTCGAGCCGACCGACGAACTGCTCGAGATTCTGCCGCTCATCACGGGAGAGTGGGAGGCTTTTGTGCGCGGCCGGGGAAACGACCTGTACCGCATTCGCGAATATCTGCCCGAGGACTCGGCGCGCCACGTGGACTGGAAAGCCACCGCCAAGTCGGGCTCGCTGAAAGTGCGCGAATTCAGCCGGGAAGACGAGCGCAAGTTGAGAATTATTTTCGATCAGCCCGAAACGGCGATGGTTTCCGAGAACGCCTATGAAGCGGCATTGGCGATGGCGGCGTCGTTAAGCTGGCATTTTTCCCGCGAGGACGCCGAGGTTTCTTTCATGGCACAGGGCTACGACGGAAGTCCCGATGTGTACCGCTTTCTGAGCTACCTTGCACTCGCACAACCCGGAGCGTCGCGGTCGCTGATCGATGACATCCGGCCTTCTGACGACTACAACATCATTTTGACGGCCCGGTCGAAAGGCGGTATTCCCACTGCTCTTTGGGCGTGCTCGTATTTCATTTTCATGGCCGAGAAGTGTCGCGACCGTGTGAAAATTACTGCAGACGGATAAGCGTAGCGCCGGCATCTTGCCGGCTGTCCCGAGGGCGTCTCGCCCTCGGCGCGGCGGGCGAGGACGCCCGCCGGACAGCCGCCGGGACGGCGGCGCTACACTCAAGAATTTATGCTGAGGCCTTGCCGAGCAGGTAGCAAGACCAAGCAGTCAAGGAGCAGTGAGTCGTTGAAGCTCAAGCCAGCGTTGATCTTGCTGCTGCTGACCGCAGGCGCTCTGCTGGTGCACGGTTATCACCCGTGGATCGAGGATGCGGAAATTTACCTGCCCGCGGTGGAGAAGATCTTAAATCCCGCGCTGTTTCCGTTCAATGCGCAGTTCTTCGAATCGCACGCCCATCTGACCCTGTTCCCGGAGCTGATTGCCGCGTCGGTGCGCTGGAGCCATCTGCACCTCGAAACCGTGCTTTTTTTGTGGCAGATCGTTTCTATGTACTTGTTGTTGCTGGCAGCTTGGGAGTTGAGCGGCCGATGTTTTGCAAGCTTGCGCGCCCGCTGGGCAAGCGTGGCCTTGCTGGCGGCGCTGTTCACGCTGCCGGTAGCCGGCACAGCGCTGTACCTCATGGATCAATACGTCAATCCACGAAATCTCACGGCGTGTGCGGCCCTGTTCGCGGTTTCCAGCGTTCTCGACAAGAAGTACCTGCGGGCCGCGGCATTCCTGGTGGTGCCGATGGCGATTCATCCCTTGATGCCATTCTTCGTTTTGTCGTTCTGCGTGCTGTTGGCTCTCATGCAGCGCTGGGAGATCGGCGAGGCCTGGTTTGCGGCGTTGCTGTTCCCTGGGTTTCTGCGGTCGTCGTCCGCCGCTTACCACCAGGCTGCACTCACGCACCATAACCATTACCTGATTAGCTGGTACTGGTATGAATGGCTGGGAGCGCTCGGTCCGATCGTCATTTTGTGGTGGTTCAGCCGCATCGCCCACTCCCGCGGGCTGCGCAGTCTTGACTTGCTGTGCCGGACGCTGGTGGCTTACGCGGTTCTCTCCATTCCCCTGGGGTTGATTGTGTCGATCCCGCCGAGCTTTGAGACCGTGGCCCGCCTGCAGCCCATGAGAAGCTTGCACCTCGTCTACACGCTGTTTGTGTTGATCGCAGGCGGGCTACTGGGAGAGTTCGTGTTGAAGAATCGATGGTGGCGCTGGGCAGCGTTGTTTGTACCGCTGTGTGCGGGGATGTTTACGGCACAGCGGGCGCTGTTTCCCGCCAGCGCGCACGTCGAATGGCCATGGGCGGCGCCCAAGAACCAGTGGGTTCAAGCGTTCTTGTGGATTCGCAGCAACACGCCTACGGAGGCAAGGTTTGCACTGGACCCGTATCATATGCAGATCCCCGGAGAAGATGAAAACGGATTTCGCGCCATTGCTGAGCGAAGTATGCTGGCCGATGCCGTAAAAGACAGCGGCGCCGTCACCATGTTCCCGGCGAACGCGGAAGAATGGTTGCGGCAGGTGCAGGCGCAGAAGAATTGGAAAGATTTCCAGCTTCAGGATTTTCGGAATCTGCAGTCTCAGTACGGCGTCAACTGGGTGGTGTTGCAGATGCCGGGACGCAGCGGCATGAATTGCCCGTACCAAAACCGGGCAGTCACGGTCTGCCGCATCGAGTGAAGGTGCAGAAAAGAGCCTAAGGGCCTATCGGTCTCTTTGCGCTCTTTGCGAGAACTCCGCGCCCTTGGCGGTCAAACTGGTTCTTGACGAGACGGCGAAAACCTCTTACCGCAAAGCGCCGCAAAGGAAGACGCAAAGAACGCAAGGGGCTACACTTTCGGTGAAACTGGCCTAATCAGCCGAACTGGGGCTTGGGGAAACTGGCGCCGGATGCTGGACCCGGCCACGCTTGCCGCCGACCCAGGAGCGCAGCCGATCCATGTAGAGGTAAACCACCGGCGTCGTGAACAGGGTGAGGGCCTGGCTGACAATCAAGCCGCCTACGATCGTAATGCCCAGCGGCTTGCGCAACTCGGATCCCACTCCACCGCCCAGAGCCAAAGGAAGGCCTCCCAAAAGGGCTGCCATGGTAGTCATCATGATGGGACGGAAGCGCAGCAGGCAGGCTTCGTGAATCGCATCCAGCGGAGACTTGCCTTCTGTGCGCTCGGCTTCCAGAGCGAAGTCAATCATCATGATAGCGTTCTTTTTCACAATGCCGATCAGCAGAATGATGCCAATCAATCCAATAACGTTGAGTTCCATCCCGCGAATTTTCAAGGCCAGCAGCGCACCGACGCCGGCTGAAGGAATGGTGGAAAGAATGGTGATGGGGTGGATGTAGCTCTCGTACAGGATGCCGAGCACGATGTAGACCGCGGCCACAGCGGTAAGGATAAGTATCGGTTCATTCGCCAACGACTCCTGAAACGCCGCCGCCGTGCCCTGAAAGCTGGCGTGGATCGTCGCCGGGAACGCAATGGAGCGCTGAGCGCGCTCAATGACTTGGGTAGCTTGTCCTAAAGATGCGCCGGGCGCGAGATTAAAGGAAATCGTTACTGATGGCCACTGTCCCTGATGGCTGACGGCAAGGGAAGTGTTGGCTGGGCCGAAGTGGGCAAAGGCTGCCAATGGAACCATGTTGCCGTTGGAAGAGTGCACATAGACACGTTGCAAAACATCCGGAGTCTGCTGAAATTCCGGTGCAACCTCCATCACTACGTGGTACTGGTTGAGCGGTTCATAGATGGTAGACACAAAGCGTTGGCCGAAGGCGTCATAGAGTACCGAATCGATGTCCGCCGCCGCCACGCCCAGGCGCGAAGCAGTGTCCCGGTCGATGATTACGTTGGCTTCCAGACCCTTGTCCTGTTGATCGGTGTTGACCTGACGCAACTCCGGAAGCGCGCGCATCTTGGCCAGCAGTTGGGGAGCCCATTGATTCAACTCGTTCAGGTCTTCCCCCTGCAGCGTGAACTGATATTGCGCCTGACTTACGCGGCCACCGATTTGCAAATCCTGCTGGTTTTGCATGTACAGGGTTGCGCCGGGCACTTCGGCAAATTTCCTGCTCAATTCGTTGATAACCTGGTCGGCGGTCAGCTTTCGCTGTCCCAGCGGCTTTAACGTGATGAACATCCGCCCTTGGTTCATCGCAGTCGTGCCGCCGCAGAAGCCGATCATGGTGTCGATGTTTGGATCGGCCATTCCGATTTGCACATAGCGGCGCATTTTGCGGCTCATGGCATCGAACGAGATGTCCTGCGCCGCCTGCACTGATCCCCCGATGCGTCCGGTGTCCTGTTGGGGAAAGAAACCCTTGGGTACCTCTTTGTAGAGATAAATACTGAGTATCGCGGTCGCTATCGTGATCAGTAAGACCGTGAACTGGTGGCGCAAGACCCATCCCAGACTGATGCGGTACATGTGAAGGATGGTGTCGAACACCTTCTGACTGGCCTTGTAGGCCCGGCCATGCTCTTCCTCGTCCAGGGACTTGAGCAACTGCGCGCACATGGTGGGCGTAGTGGTGAGCGAAACCAGCAGAGAAACTGCAATGGCCACACTCAGAGTCACCGCGAACTCGCGGAACAGCCGGCCCACGATGCCGCCCATCAGGAGAATCGGGATGAACACCGCTATCAGGGAGGTGCTCATGGAGAGGACTGTGAAGCCGATCTCGCGGGCGCCGCGAAATGCAGCCCGCACTGGAGTCATACCCTGCTCCAGGTAGCGGGTAATGTTCTCCAACACCACAATAGCGTCGTCCACAACGAACCCAGTGGAAATCGCCAGCGCCATCAGCGAAAGGTTGTTCAAGCTGTAGCCGAGCAAGTACATCACGCCGAAGGTGCCAATCAACGACAGCGGCACCGCAATGCTGGGGATCAGTGTCGCGCGGAAGGTGCGCAGGAAAGCGAAGACAACCAGGATTACCAGGACCACTGAAATCATAAGCGTGATTTCAATGTCGTGGAGGGAGGCGCGAACCGTGGTGGTCCGGTCGGCCACGACTTCCAGCTTGATGGCGGGTGAAATGGAAGCCTGCAACTGGGGCAATAAATTCAGGACATTATCGACGGTTTGGACAACGTTGGCAGCGGGCTGGCGCCAGATCAGAACAATGACCCCCCGCTTGCCGTTGGCAAGGCCGTAGATGTGGGCATCTTCGACGGAATCCTGCACATCGGCGATGTCGCCCAGCCGCACCGACGCACCGTTCTGGCGGTTGAACCCGACGATCAGCGGGCGGTATTGGTCGGCATATTTGAGTTGGTCAGTGTCGTTGACCGCCCAAGCGTTCACGCCATTGGCTACTTCACCCTTGGGACTATTGGCATTGGCGGCGTTGAGCGCCAGCCGCACATTGTCCAGTCCTACTCCGAACTTGTTGAGCAGGTCGGCATTCACCTCTGCGCGCACCGCCGGGTTAGCTCCTCCCGCGACGTACACCTGACCCACGCCGGGGACCTGGGCCAGTTTCTGCGACAGGATGGTGCTCGCCTGGTCGTACACATTCGGCAGAGTGATGCTGTCGGAGGTCAGCGCCAGAATCAGAACGGGCGAATCCGCCGGGTTCACTTTGCGATACCAGGGATTGCCGGGCAAATAAGACGGCAGTTGGCTGCGCGCGGCGTTGATGGCAGCCTGCACGTCGCGGGCTGCAGCGTCGATATTCCGGTTGAGATCGAACTGTAACACCACGCCGGTCGATCCCAACTGGCTGCTTGACGTCATTTGGTTGATGCCGGCGATCCGCCCGAACTGCCGTTCCAAAGGGGTTGCTACAGCAGAAGCCATGGTCTCCGGACTGGCGCCGGGCAGGCTGGCGGAGACCTGAATGACCGGAAAATCCACTTGCGGAAGCGCCGCCACGGGAAGGCGGGTGAACGCCAAAGCCCCTGCCATGAGCAAGGCCAACGTCAGCAGCGACGTTCCAATCGGCCGTTTGATGAATGGGGCAGAGATGTTCATCGCCTAATCACCGTTGGCCGGTTCCTCCACGGCGTGCATGAACCCAAACCTTTCGAACCGCTTTGCCAGCCGGTCAAACCACAAGTAGACGACCGGAGTGGTGTACAAAGTGAGTGCCTGGCTGAGCAGCAAGCCGCCCACAATGGTGATTCCCAGAGGATGGCGCAATTCCGATCCCGTGCCGCGGCCGAGGGCCAGCGGCAGACCGCCCAACAGCGCCGCCATGGTGGTCATCATGATAGGCCGAAAGCGCAGCAGGGAAGCCTGATAGATCGCTTCCTCCGGCGGCTTGTGCTCGACCCGTTCTGCTTCCAGGGCAAAGTCGATCATCATGATGGCATTCTTCTTCACAATGCCGATCAGCAGGATGATGCCGATTAAGCTCACCACGCCCAGATCATTCCCCGTGATCAACAGCGCGAGAATCGCGCCGACGCCCGCGGACGGCAAGGTCGAGAGGATTGTCACTGGGTGAATGTAACTTTCGTAAAGGACGCCCAGCACGATATAGACGGTGACGATGGCAGCCACAATCAGCCAAGGTTCGGTCGAAAGCGAATTCTGAAACGCGGCCGCAGTTCCCTGGAATGCGGTGTGGATACTGGCTGGAAGCCCGATCTCCTTTTCGGCTTCGTCGATGGCCCGAGTGGCGTCGCCCAAAGAAGCTCCCGGCGCCAGATTGAACGAGAGCGTGACCACGGGGAACTGGCCCTGGTGGTTGACTGCCAAGTTGGTGTTGGAAGTGTGCAGTTCGGTAAACGTCGAAAGCGGCACTTGCGTACCGCCGTTTGACTTTACGTAAAGGTCCTTGAAAGATCCCGGATTCTGCTGGAACCGGGGATCAACCTCCAGAATCACGTGGTACTGGTTCAACTGCGTGAAGATGGTCGAGACCTGCCGCTGCCCGTAAGCGTCATAAAGGGTGTTGTCGATCTGCGCCGGCAAAATCCCCAGGCGCGAGGCCGTGTCACGATCAATGAGCAAGTCGGCTTGCAAGGCGCCGGTCTGCTGATCGCTGGCCACGTCACGCAGTTCGGGCAGAGTGCGGAGTTTGCCGACCAGTTGGGTCGCCAGCCGGTTCAGTTCCTGAGCGTCCGCATCTTCCATGGTGTACTGGAACTGGGTGCGGCTGACGCGGTCCTCGACGGTCAGGTCCTGCACCGGCTGCATGTAAAGCGTGATGCCTTCCACTTGTTGCAACTTGGACTGCAGCCGACGAATGATTTCCGAGGCTGATGCTGTGCGCTGATCACGAGGTTTGAGGTTGACCTGGATGCGGCCGGTATTGGGAGTGAGGTTAGTCCCATCCACCCCGATGAACGAGGACAAACTGGCCACGTCGGGGTCTTGCAAAATGATTCGAGCCAGCGCCTGCTGGCGCTGTGCCAGAGAGGTGAACGAGACGCTCTGCGGCGCATCCGAAATACCCAGAATCACGCCCGTATCCTGCACGGGAAAGAAACCTTTGGGCACGACCACATAAAGAAACAGCGTAAGCGCCAGCGTTCCCAGCGTAACCAGCAGCGTCGTCGTCTGGTGGCGCAGAACGAACTTCAGAGTGTGGCCGTAGAATGCGATGACTCGCTCGTACAGAACTTCCGAAGCCTTGAAAAGCTTGCTTTCTTTCGAGGGATCCTTGGCGCGGAGCAGCTTGCCGCACATCATGGGTGTCAGGGTAAGAGACACAACCGCGGAAACCAAAATCGTCACCGCCAGAGTTACGGCGAACTCCCGGAACAGGCGGCCGACAATATCGCCCATGAACAACAGCGGGATGAGCACGGCAATTAGTGAGACGGTGAGCGAAACGATGGTGAATCCAATCTGTCCGGCGCCCTTCAGGGCAGCATCCAGGGGCGCGTCGCCTTCTTCCAGGAAGCGGTTGATGTTCTCAATCATCACGATGGCGTCATCCACCACAAAACCGGTGGAGATCGTCAGTGCCATCAGCGTCAGGTTATTCAGGCTGTAGCCGAGCAGGTACATCACACCGAAAGTGCCTACGATCGACAGCGGGACCGTGACGCTGGGGATGACCGTCGCTGACAGGTTGCGCAAGAAGAGGAAAATCACCATGACCACCAACACAACCGTAAGCATCAGTTCGAACTGGACGTCCTTGACGGAGGCGCGGATGGTCTCTGTGCGATCGGTGAGAATAGAAACGTGTACGGCAGCCGGGAGTCCCGCTTGAAGCTGCGGTAACAGTTTCTTAATCCGATCAACGACGCTGATAATATTTGCGCCGGGCTGGCGCTGGATGTTGAGGATGACCGCAGGATCTTCGTTCATCCACGCGGCCTGCATCACGTTTTCCACGCCATCGGCGACGTTCGCCACATCCGACAGCCGCACCGGTGAACCGTTGTGGTAGGCAATGACAATCGGCTTGTACTGCTCGCTCGCCAGCAGCTGATCGTTGGCACCGATGGTGAACGACTGGCGAGGTCCGTTCAGCGTGCCTTTCGCTTGATCTACGTTGGCCGCTGCCAGCGCATTTCTCACGTCCTCCAGACTGAGCCCGTAGGAAGCCAGCGCCGTAGGATTGGCCTGAACCCGAACCGCCGGCTTTTGTCCGCCGCTGATCGACACCAGCCCCACTCCAGTCACCTGAGAAATCTTCTGGGCGATCACGGTGTCCGCCAGATCCTCGACTTTGGACAGCGGCAGGCTCTTGGAAGTCAGCGCCAGGGTCAGAATCGGCGCATCCGCGGGATTCACCTTGCTGTACACCGGGGGATTTGGCAGGTCGGAGGGAAGATAGGTCTGCGCAGCGTTGATGGCCGCCTGCACCTGCTGTTCCTCGACGTCGATGTTTTGTTCGAGGCCGAACTGCAGGGTGATCACCGACGCCCCAAACGCGCTGGTCGAGGTCATCTGCGTCAAGCCAGGCACCTGCCCGAACTGCCGTTCCAGAGGCGCCGTGACCGACGATGCCATGACGTCGGGGTTGCCCCCGGGATAAAACGTCATGACCTGAATCGTGGGGTAATCGACCTCCGGCAGAGCTGACACCGGAAGCTGGCGATAGGCCACCAGGCCGACCAACATGATCGCTACCATCAGCAATGCAGTGGCGACCGGCCTCAGGATGAAAATGCGCGACGGATTCATTGCACTGGGCTACTTGGGTTTTGGGCTCGTCCTGCCGGTTTCTGACCACCCGGAGCAGAAGCGCCCGAACCTTGAGACGGATGGCTCAGGGGCGCGGCTGGCTGCCGCAGTTCGACCTTGCTGCCTTCCTGCAGCTTGTCTTGACCATCAGTGACCACGACTTCCTGCGGCGCCAGACCGCTGGCGATCACGGAGACATTTTCCTGAGTGAAGGCCAGCGCCACCGGCCGAATGGTCACAGTGTTATCGGTTTTGGCGACGAAGACATACGTTCCCTGCGGGCCTCGCTGAATGGCGGCTGCGGGAATGACCGTGCTGTTGTTTCGGGTCTCCAGCAGCAGCCGGCAGTTGACGAACTGGTTTGGCCACAGCGCGTTGTCGCGATTATCGAAGACGGCTTTCAGACGGCCTGTGCCGGTGGTCTGATCGATCTGGTTGTCGATCGTCTGCAAAGTTCCGGTGGCGAGCTTGGTCACATTGTCGCGGCTATAGGCTTCCACCGTCAGCGCATGCCCACTCATGCGCCTAAATACCTCGGGAAGATTGTCTTCCGGCAAAGTGAACAGTACCGCGATGGGTTGCAATTGCGTAATTACAAACATGGCGTTGGTATCGGTGGCGTGAACGATGTTTCCCGGATCGACCAGACGCAGGCCGATGCGGCCGCTCACCGGCGCGGTGATATGACAATAAACCAGCTGCAGTTTGACGTTGTCGATCATCGCTTGATCGGTGCGGACGGTTCCATCCAACTGATCGACGAGGGAAGCCTGCGTGTCGACCTGCTGCTGCGACATGGCGCCCGAGTTATGGAGAAGGTCTTTGTAGCGTTGCAGGTTCAACTGGGCATCGCGCAGACTGGCTTGATCTTTGAACAACTGCGCCTGAGTCTGCTCGAGTTGCACTTCATAAGGGCGGGGGTCGATGACCGCCAACAACTCGCCTTCCTTCACGAATTGGCCTTCGGTGAACTTGACCTCGACAATTTGGCCATCCACCCGGCTCTTCACGCTAACCGTGTAGTAGGCTGTGACCGATCCCAATCCAGTCAAGTAATACGGCATATCGCGCAGTTCTGCGGTCGCAACGGACACCGGGACCGGCAGCACTACGTTGGCTCTGGCAGCAGTTTTCGCGTCTCCGCCACTGCAGCTCGCCATGAGCATAACCAGCGCCCACAAAGCCACCAGCGAAGACCACCCTGCATAACGTTTCCGAAGCACCGATGCGTGCAGAGCAGCGCCAAGTGCCTTGCTCCCCGCCCGAATCACACCGGACAACATGACCATTTGCGTCCCCTTCAGGGAATATGATGATTACATCTCAATCTTAATCGGGTTAGCGCCGCCACCCAAGTCTTGGACGAAAAAGGCACGACTTCGGTTGCAGTTTCTGCGCGCTATCCATGCCAAAAAATCAGCCGGGCATGAGCCTGTAAGAGACATAGTACCCGCTGGAGGGGCGATTTGCCTCGCGCATTACAAAGCTTTACCTGCTTTGACCCTTCTTGACTCCGGTTGGCACAGCCACGCCTTCTAGCGTATATTGTTCGGCTTATCCCGAATGGCGGAAAACAAGCCCAAAACGGCGGTCACGATTCGCGATCTTCAGAGCATCGGCGACTTGCAACAAGTCGAGGCCGTGGAGCGGGAAGTGTGGGGCCTGTCTGAGCTTGACACCATGCCTCTGACTTTCACGGTGGCCTCGCGGGAAGCTGGAGCGATTTGGCTGGGAGCCTTCGACGGCGCAAAACTGGTGGGGTTCGCTTTTGGATTCCTGGGCACCGACCATGGTCAGCTCAATCTGCATTCGCACATGCTTGCGGTGCTGGCGCCTTACCGGACGTTGAATCTAGGCTACAAATTGAAGTTGGCGCAGCGAGAGCGCGTGCTGGGGTTGCGGGCGAACGGCCTGCGGGTGGAGGAGATCACTTGGACCTTTGATCCCCTGCAAAGCCGCAATGCCCATCTGAATTTCGCCAAGTTGGGAGTGATTTCGGATCAATACAAGGCCGACTTCTATGGGCCGGAGACCTCCAGCGTCCTGCACCGCAACGGGACGGACCGGTTGTGGGTGCGATGGGCAATTACCAGCCGCCGCGTCCAGGACCGGGTGCAGGGCAAGCGGAACCGCGCCGAAGTGCTGGATGCGCTTTCTACGGTTCAACCGCTGGTCCGATTCAATGGGGATGGCAAGCCGGTGCGGACCGATCTGCAAGCGGCCCTAGGACGGCAGCGGGTGGTAATTGAGATCCCCGGAGACATCCTGGAAATCGAAAAGAACGATCCTGAGCTTGCCCGACAGTGGCGTCTTGATACGCGTTGGGCGTTCACCGAGGTTTTGCAAGCAGGGTTTTTTGTGGCGGAATTCTGCCGCAGGATTCGCGGTGAGCAAGGGCCGGGGGCGTACTTGTTGGAGAAAGGAACACCGGCGGACTACATCCCGGAAATGGCGCGGGCACAGATCAAACCCTGAGCCGGCTCCCGAGTTAGGGCGGGCGCACAAGCCAAGGCCGCCCGCCAGCGCAGTAGTGGCCGGATGGCACAATTACCCCTTCCGGCAAATGTTTTGGGCGGTTGTCTTTTTCCCCTTCATCGGCCATTCGTGGTATTGCTGTTGACGCGAGTGACAGCTCAGAGTAGAGTCGAAAGTGAGGGGGTAGTTTTTCTCCTCGTTCAGATCCTCTGAACTAAGTCAGTCCATCTGAAGTACGCTCCTCTTAGTCTCACAACCGGGCAGCAATTTCCTCAACCAGCAGGGGTAGTGGGACCGTCAACTCCATCTCCCGCTGCTACCGGAAGTGCCGGAGGGATGCCCATGAACTGTTTACAGTGCGATCATCTCATCCGAACGTTTCAATTGAGACTCGCCGGGTACGTCAAAGCCCGCGCCGCCCCCTTCTATGGGGTTAGCACTGAACTTGCGGCCAAGAAACAGGTGGACATGGAGCGCGCCAGCACCGACCTCGAGGAGCACCGCTTGATATGCCAGTTCGCAGCCAACCGTGATCACCTGAACGGCTTGGCCAAGCTTTAGCCGTGGAGCGTAGCCGCAGGAGGCTTGCGCAGGCGGCGTGCCTGGAACCTTCTTTTGGAATCATGGCTGGATGGGCCGCTGCCGCGACGGCATTGGGAGTCGGAGAAGGCGCGAACGCCCGGACCCATTACGCGGCGCACAGAGAAGGCAACCCCTTCGACGCGCACAAAACAGCAAACTGCCGGATTGCGTCAAAGATCGCGCTTCAAGACTGAGGCTTAGACTCAAGCTTCTTGCGGATGCGACGGAGCTCCATGAAACTCAGCGCCGTCATGGTGCAAAGAACAGAACCAAACATGATGAACACAATCGAATCCATTGTGCGGCCTCTCCTCCCGGTTGAAGTGACCTCGCCTAAACGAATGGAAACTGAAGTTCCACACTGAGAACAATACTCCAAAACGCGTGATTTGTGGTTGTCATTCTGGTGTCAGCTAGCGGCACGTCTGGTTCCGCAAAGGGCACAAAAGGGGCTGGCGGGCCGTATAATGAAAAAAGTTCATGCCCAAATACTCCATTGTGGTACCCCTGCACGATGAGCAGGAGAACGTTACCGAGCTCTATGACCGTCTGAAGGCGGTGATGGAAGCCAGTGGCGAGCCGTTCGAAATTGTCCTGGTGGACGACGGGTCGAGCGATGGGACGTTCAATCTACTGCGCGAAGTGGCCGCGATTGACAGCCGCGTGACCGTGGTCAGGCTGCGCCGCAATTTCGGCCAGACTTCTGCTCTGGCGGCTGGTTTCGACCATGCCCGCGGAGAGTACGTCATCGCCATGGACGGGGACCTGCAGCACGATCCGGCCGACATCCCGCTGTTCCTGGAAAAGATCGCTGAGGGCTATGACATCGTGAGCGGATGGCGCAAGCAGCGCATCGACAATTTATGGTTGCGCCGGATCCCATCCCGCACCGCCAATTGGCTGATGGCCAAGCTGAGCGGCGTCGATATCCACGATTTCGGAACCACGTTCAAAGCCTACCGCCGCGAGATTTTGCAGCAGGTCCCGCTCTATGGGGAAATGCATCGTTTTATCCCGGCTCTGGCTTCCTGGTATGGGGCTTCGATCTGCGAAGTGCCCATCCGCAACGTGAATCGCGAACGGGGCGCGTCGCATTACGGCATTTCGCGCACCTTCCGGGTCTTCTTTGACCTGATGACTATCCGCTTTTTGCTGCGCTATCTGGCCCGGCCTTTGCACTTCTTCGGCACAGTGGGGATGTTGAGCATCTTCGCCGGCACGGGCGTAACCGGATGGTTGCTGGTGGAAAAATTTCTGCGTCACCAGAGCGTGATGACGCAGCACGGGCCGCTGATGATTTTTGCAGCCGTGCTATTGCTCGCGGGACTGAACTTGCTGGCCATCGGCCTGTTGGGCGAAATGCAGGTTCGGCACTTTCACGATCCTTCCCAACGCGCGCCGTATTCTGTGGCGCGCGTGCTGCGCGCCCAAGGCAGCCAAGAACACACCGTTTCCGAATAGTCGCACTCTGGAAAGAGCCGTAACCCTGAGTGGCTGCTAGAACCTATGGCGTAATTTCAAACACGATCCCGCATCCCTGGCCCTTGCAATGCTGCACTCCTCCAATATATGTAGTACCAAAGATGTTCCCCTGTCGACCGACCACTAGTCCGCCGATAGGTTCAGCCCCTCCAGCGCCGCCCGGGAAACTGTAGAGTGTAGTCTTCTTCCAGCCGCCTTTGACCGGCGACAGTTTGAAGACGGTGCCAAATCCGTGCTTCCCGCCCGCTTGTGTCGCGCCATAAAGGTTGCCAGCACGGTCAAATGTCGGAGCGCCGTAGCCGGGGCCCCATCCGTCCGCAGAGTCTCTGAACTGGTAAAGGGTGTTTTCCTGCCACGTCCCCTCGTTCTCGGTCATTTCAAATACCGTGCCGCAGCCATAACCGTTGCCGCAACCAGCAAGTCCGGCAAGCGCCGCGAAACCGAAGAAATTTCCGTTCTCATCCGCGGTTAAGTCGCCGGGTTGAGTGCCGCCGCAAAACGTGCCGCAGGGGTCTTGGAATGAATAGATATCGGTGTACTGCCACCCACGCTTTCCGTGGGAGAGTTCAAAAACGCTGCCCTCGTGGTACATTCCGTTGGCATCGGTAGTGCCATAGACGTTCCCGAGATGATCGATAATTACGCCCGCATACGGGAGTCCGGCATTATCATACAAAATGGTCTCTTTCCATTTGCCTGCAACGTTGGGAGTCAATTCAAAGGCGACGCCATCTGCATCTGTTCCGGCGCTCACCGTAAGGCCGTACAGATTCCCCTTGCGGTCGAATGCTATCTTTCCCTGGGGGTACCATCCTTTCTGGTAGGAGGAGAATCCGAGGAGAACTTCTTCCGTCCAAGTTCCGGGCTTGATGCGAAAAGCGGTGCCGCAGCCGTAGCCGTTACACCCCGACCCGCCGCCGCCCGTCGTGGTGCTGTAGAAGTATCCATCCGGCCGCGTCACCAAAGGTGCCCTGGGATCGCCCCCGTCATCGCCTCCCTGAAAACGGTACAGAACCCTGTACTTCCACCCCGTACCCGATGGCGTAAGCGAGAAAACTATGCCACAGCCCGTATCAAAGGAGTTCTGGCACGACTGATTGCCGCCATCTTCCGTGGTGCCGTAAAGCGTGCCCGTCTTGTCGTCGAGCAGCAGTGTTGCCCAAGGTCTGGCGCCATCTTTGCCACCCTGGAATGTGTGCAGGATTTTTACTTTGCTCACCGCCCAGGCGTCAGTGACCAATAGCAAAGTCAGGCAACTGAAGGCGGCGCCGAATAGGAAGGACGACCGACGTAGCATGCGAGGCACCCTCTGGGCAGAAGTGTGCCATAGGCATCGGGCGAAATCAACACGACCGCGAAATGCAGAAAAGTTGCAATCACTTGCCATTGTACGCGCGGAAATTCGATAATCTTGGCCCGAAAGGGGCGAGTGGGATTGGACCGGACAGGTGCCTTCATTTTCCAAACGCTTCCTTGTTTACCACGTACGGCATCTTGGCGATGTCCCCGCCGTAGTTCTTTTCGAGTACGTCAATCAGTCCCTGGACTGCGCGGCCTGCCATGCCCTTGTTCGGATCAGGGGACAGCCGCGTAATCCGCGCTGCGCTGGCAAAGTGCGGATATAGCCGGCAACGGTCTTCAATCGCCGGATCGCGCAGAGGCGAATCTGCCGGAAGCGGTTCTTCCTCGTAAACATCCAAGGCTGCTCCGGCGATCCAGTTTTCCCGCAACGCTTTGGCCAAGGCAGCTTCATCGACCACCGGCCCTCGCGAATTGTTGATCAAGAATGCGGTGGGCTGCATCATGCGCAGGGTGCGCTCGTTGAACAAATGATAGGTTGGCGTGGCGCTCTCGCCTTCGCGTAGCAATGGCACGTGCACGCTGACAAAGTCAGCCTCACGAATGGCGTCTTCGAAATCCGTATAGTGGATCGTAGCCCGCTCACGGGTGATCCCCCGCGCGTAACGCAAGTCTTTCACTTCCTGCGTGGCCTTCACGTAGTCGTGGTTCTGGTACACCGGGTCGTAGCACAGGATGTTCATGTCAAAGCCGGCGCATTTCTTGATCATGGCCAGGCCGATTCGCCCGGTGCCGATCACGGCGATGGTCTTGCCGGTAACTTCATCGCCGAGAAACGGAAGATACGGGTGCCAGTATCCCCACTGGTCGTTGCGCGTGAGATGCTCGGCCGCCCACATTCTTCGCGCCAGCACGCCCATCATAAAAAACGAAAATTCTGCGGTCGCCTCGGTGAGCACGTCAGCCGTGTTAGTGAACGGAATCTTGTACCGGTTGGCGTCAGCGCGATTGATGTTGTCGAACCCCACGGCATACTGCGCCACCACCTTCAGATGTCCTTTGCCCGCTTCAAACACCTCGCCGTCAATCGGGTCGCGTAGCGTGGTGATCAGCCCGTCAATTCCGGACTTGACCTTCTCGACGATCAAGCTCTTGGGCGGCGCTTCTGGCTTGGAATAGACCTCGACGTCATACCCTCGTTGGCGCAGCAGTTCGAGCGATTCACCAATGTCGCAGGTGGCAAAAACGCGAAATTTCTCAGTCATGATCCTCTCAGTTAGAAGTGTTTTGGGTGCAGACTCGCGGCCTGAATGCGCGAGAGCCAACGGGAAGATGATACCACTGGAAATCCGCGCTGGCTTCACGGCGAAGCGGCGTCCCACGCATCGCGGAACTTTTCCTGCCCTGACAAGGCTTCGGTAACAATGCGGCGTGGCATTTCGAATCGCTCTTCGATGGTTGATATCAATGCCTCAAGACCTTGCAGTTGGCGAATCGTGGACACCGTTCCCTGCGACTCGATCACGGAGAAATTGTGAATGACCACGGACCTGCCTGGGTAGAAGCGCGCCAACAACAGCGAATTCAGAAAAGTCGCATCGGGCCGAAAGGAACTCTTGATCACTCCGCTGAAATCCTCAATCCGCACGGGTTCCGGCCTGGCCAAGTAGCCGTGCTTCAGTACTCCGTCGCGATACAGGTCGAGCCGCGAGCAGCCATTCTCATCCTGCGGTCGAAGCACATATCGATCGCGGCCCAACTCGACAACGTAATCCGTTTTCAAATCGCGAGGAAGAGGCGACAGGAATGGCGCGGCGTAACCTGTATCAACCAGATACTCCCGTCCTTTCACACGAACCAAGCTGAATGCATGGACGGCGGGCGCGGTCATGTCCGCCGCACACAGTTTCACTTCATATCCCAGACTCACCAGCAGGCGGTGGAAATAGTAGTTGTTGGAGTAGCAGGTTCCGCCGAAATGATTTTGCGCGATGCCGTCAAGATACTGCTGAATGGTTGGCAAGCCGGTCAGGCTCAGAGCTTTTCGATAGTAGAGCTTGGAAATATTTTCGAAGGGGATACGCGTAAGGTGCGCCGCTACCAGTTCCGTGAGGGCCTCGCGGCTCGGCGGTTTTTCAAGCACGCCAAGAATATCGAGATACTGTTGAAGCAGATATCGATTTAGCGGCTCGTCGGACATGGTTGTTCTTGCAGCGGGGAGGAACTGCGGGGCTTGTCGGCGGTGGCGGCGCCTATTGTGTGTCTACGGAGTAATCATGAAAACCGTTCCTTTGCCGTTGACGCCGCCGCCGTAGGCTGTGCCGTAGAGGTTCCCATTCCCATCCATGATCAAGTCGCCCGGGTACGCGCCGTCCGAGCAGTCGCCGGAGCAGAAGCTGTGCAGCACCTTCAGCGTACCGCCCTTGCTAAGTTCGAAAACGGTCCCGGCGTTAGCATCAACCACCCGCCTGGGTAGTACCATAGAGGTTGCCTACAGCGTCGCGGACCACCCCAGATTGAGGCCGAACGCCATCAGGCAGCGAGTTGAACGTGTACAGCACGCTTTCCTTGTCCCACCGACTCAGCTTGAATACCGTCCCCCCGCCGTTACCCTCGCCCCCCAACACAGTGGTGCTGTAGAGATTCCCCTGCGGGTCCATAAACAGAGCTGCGCGTGGGTATGCCCCGTCAAAGGAACCGCCATTGAAGTTACCCTTGAAGCTGTACAGTACGGTCTCCTTCTTGCCCGCCAACTTGAACACCACTCCGCAGCCACCATCGCCATCGCAATTGAAGTCGCCGCCGTATATGGTCGTGCCGTAGAGGTTCCATTTGGCGTCCATGATCAAGCCCGCCTCCGGGTACGCGCCGTCCGGAGAGCCGGTGAAGCTGTGCAGCACGGTCAGCCTTTTGCCGGCCAACTTGAACACCACTCCGCCGTTAACGGAACCTCCGTAGTAGGCGGTGCCATAGAGGGCCCCGGCCGCATCCATGACTAGGCCGCGCCACGGCTCTGCCCCGTCGGCGCAGTAGGGCGCGGAGCAAAAGCGGTGCAGCACGGTCTCCTTCCTCCCGCTTAATCTAAACACCACTCCGCAGCCAGCAACACCGATGTCAGTGCAGTCCTGCAGCCTCCCTCCAAACTCGGTGGTGCCGTAAAGGTCGCCGTTCGCATCCATGACCAGGTTTGCGCTGGAATTTGCCCCATCGGGTCCAGTGAAGTTGTGCAACACGGTCTCCATGCCATTCGTATCCACCTTAAACACAATTCCACAGCCGATACCACCCTCGGCGTGGCAGTAAGCACGGTTTACACTGCCGCCAAACCGTGTAGTGCCATAGAGGTTGCCAGAACCATCCATGAGCAGCCCCGCCTCGGGCCCATCGCCATCCATCGGGTAGCCAGCAAAAGTGTAGAGCACAGTGAAAGTCTGCGCTTGTGCCGAGGGACTCGTGCCGAGAGCCAGCCCAAGCACGGCAGCCAACGTCAGCGCGCAAGCCTGCCAGGCCGATTGCTGTTTAGCCGGTCTTGTCAACTGCGCGGCACCGGCAGCGCTACGCGCTGTGACTCCTCTTGCTCTCATCGTCTTCTCCTTCTTGCCAGTTCTCGCATTTCCCCGGGGGCGGCGGGCAGATCCCAAACACGTTAACTTCGGTTTGCGTTCCCACATAAACCTGTCCGTTGAAGACGGTGGGGGTCGGAAACGCCGCGAGATCGCGACTCCACACAGGAGTTTGCGAGCTCGACGCCGCGTTGAATGCGCAGAGCATGTCCTGTTCCGTCGCAACGAAGATGAGATCGCATGGGTCCTGGCACGTTCCCACGGTCTGCGAGAGAGTGACGGCCAGCGGCTGGGCATAAATGCGCCCGTTTACCGGCCACTGCCAAAGCAAACCGAAGTTATTGGGCGTGCCCACTAAGGTTGGCGTCAAGATGGTTTCGTTTTGCTGCCGTCATTGTGCCAAGTGGTTACGTTTTGGGCGTTTGACATACCGGGTAGCGAAGTGAGCACCAGCAGACAAGATACGACTATCCACAGACGAGAAACGCGAGAAAGCATGGACGGCCTCCAGAGGTCAGAAGGGTTCGATCAAGCACCCCACCTATGGGAGGGAATGCTATCAGCGGACTAGGCGCTTGTCAACGGGGGTAAGTAGAGACAGTGAGTCGGTTTGAAATACTGCGAGCGAGATCCCTTGCGCCGCTGGTGAAAGCGCGGGACGTCGGGATGACGCCGTTGGAACAACGACCAAACTGAGCCCCTACCTGGATAGAACCTGCACGCCGTGGCCCGACAATTGACGCTCTTCCTTGGATCCGGCCGCGTGGGTCTTAACGCCCATCAACTCCACAGCTTTGTGCGCGATGTGCTCGGCGCTGACCTCGAATTCCTTGATCAGTTCCCAGGGTGCGCCGGAGTCGCCAAAGCGGTCTTTCACTCCGATGGCTCCTGTGATTACGGGCACTTCGTAGAGCTGCGGGGCTTCGGTGATGACGCTGCTGACGCGCCATGCCAGTGCGCCGATCTGGTGCTCCTCGGCCGTGATCACCACGCCGGTTTCCTTCGCCGCCCGCACGATGGCTGCCGTGTCAATTGGCTTCAGAGTATGCAGGTTGATGATGCGGGTTTCGTAGCCAAAATCCTGCTTCAGGATCCACGCGGCGCGCATCGCTTCTGGAACCATGGGACCACAAGCGATGATGGTCAGGTCTTCCTTTTCGTCTTTATACTGCGCCGCCAGACATGTTTCGAATGCGTCGGCGAAGTTCGCCGATTCTTTGCGGAATCGAGTGACATTGGCCTGGCCAAAGATAAACGGGGTGCGTTCATCAGTCACGATGGGCGTGGCTTCGCGGGCAAAGCGGATGTACTTCGGACCTTGATGCTTCAACAACAGGTAATTCGTTGCTTTCTTGGTTTCGACAACGTCGCAGGGAACCGCGACCGACATATTCGGCAAGCCGCACATGGCAAACAAATCTTCGAGCGCCTGGTGCGTGGCGCCGTCCGGGCCGACCGAGACGCCGCCGTGGGCGCCGGCAATCATCACATTGAAATTGCCGTAGCAGACGGAGGTGCGAATCTGATCCAGATTACGGGCTGCGGCGAAGGTGGCATAGGTGCCCAGCACCGGGATCTTACCCTCTTTGGCCAAACCAGCCGCGGCAGATGTCGCCGATTGCTCGGCGATGCCCATGCTGAGCCAGCGGCGCTTGCGTTCGGGTTTGGAGGTATAGAAGTCGCTGATGGTGATGGAGCCGGAAATGTCCAATCCGAGGCAAACAATGCGTTCGTCGTCACCATTCTCGGCGAGCGACTGGCCAAATCCCATGCGGGTCGGCTTCATCTGGACTTTCATGTTGTCGGCGGCATTCCACCAGTAGTTGCGGCTGAATTTCGGCATAGCGGCCTCGAGACGCTGGTCGATCTGAACTTGGTACTTCTTGGCGCGCTCCAGTAACTGCTGATAGGGAATCTTGTCAGCGATGCCGAGTTCCGCCAGCCCTTTCTGGAGTTCCTCATGGTTGGGAGTCTTCCCATGCCAGCCGGCCACATTTTCCATGAAGCTGACGCCCTTGCCCTTTACGGTTTCGGCGAGAATGACCACCGGTTTGGTAGTGCTGTCCTTCGCTTTCTCCAGCGCACCCACCACCTGCTGCATGTCGTGGCCATTGATGCGAATCACATCCCAGCCAAAGCTGCGGTACTTTTCCTCCAGCGGATCGACGTTCATGACTTCCGCCACCTTGCCGTCGATCTGAAGGTGGTTGCAATCGACAATGCCAATCACGTTGTTGAGCTTGTAATGTCCGGCCTCCATCGCGGCTTCCCAGACTTGACCTTCCTGCTGCTCGCCATCGCCCATGATGCAGAAGATCTTGTTAGCCCGGCCATCGAGTTTGGCTGCCAGAGCCATGCCCACCGAGATGCTAAGCCCTTGCCCCAATGAACCGGTCGAGACTTCGACACCCGGCAACTTTACCCAGTGCGGGTGCCCTTGGTAAGGAGATCCCAGCTTGCGCAGGTACACGACATCTTCAATGGGACAAAAACCGGCAAAAGCCAGACCAAGGTACAAACTCGGCGCCTTGTGCCCGGTGGACCAGATGATGCGATCGCGGTCGGTCCAGAATGGATTCTTAGGGTCGTGATCGGCCACGCGCAAGTACAGCGCAGCGGTGATGTCCATGATGGAAAGCGTCCCGCCGGCGTGTCCCGATCCGGCGGCGCACAAAGCCACCAGGTCATAGCCGCGCATCAGGTTGGCTGCCTCTTTCAGTTGTTCAATCGAGTAGTCGCGAATTGTTGTACCGGTTAATGAATTCTTGATGGCCATAAGCCTCGTCTTTCCGGCCGGCCAAATATTTACGGAGCCGGCGCTGGTATGCCGCAAGCATGACTTTAGGCCGGAACCCTTGTCCGTACAGTGAAGCTAATCACAGGGGGGTGTGACGTACATTTGCCTGGTTACGCACGCCATTTCACACCGCGAGGACTCGCCGAAACCCATTTGCGCGCGGTATGCCCCCGTGCTAATGTAGGCAGACGCTTCCCAGGGGTGGGGATGCGTCGGCGGAAGCCACTCTTATGTTCTCAAGATCTCTTTGCTATTTCCTTCTTCTCGTGCTGCTTGCAGCAGGAAATGGTGCTGTCCGAGCCGCGGATAGCGGCGATACCCGATACGTGATTGCCAACGACGATGCAGCTCTCCCTCTGCCCAACAGGGTAACGTTTTTCAAAGTCGGATCCGGCGGCGTCTTGAGCCAAAGCGCGGCAGTGGAGACCAATGGGCAGGGAATTGGAGGAGGTTTTTTTGCCGCTCAGCGAGTTGTCGTTGAGCATAGCGGGAGTTCATCGTGTGCCTTTGCTTCCGATGCCGGCAGTGGCGATATCGCCGGCATCGACATCCATACGTTGAAGGTGACGGGTAACTTCAAAGGCTCGGGTTCAGATACCGGGATCACCAACGGCATTGGATTGGCCGTTAACCCCAATTATCTCTACGCCAGTTTTACGGATTCGAACAACATCGGGACCTTCAGCGTGGCGGCAGGCTGTGCGCTTGCGTTTGTCGGCAACGTTGCGGTTGAGGGATTGCATAAAGGTGTAATCAACGGCATGAAGCTGCACGACGACCTGCTGGTGGTTACGTACGACGATGGTTCGATCGAGTCGTTCGAGGTCTCCGGAGGGATGCCGGTGTCCAATGGCGACGAGCAGGACTCCACCGGCAGGGGCGGCTCGAACTTTCCGACTGGAATCGATGTCACGAAAGACGGACACTGGGCGATCTTCGGCGATGTTTCCAACACCACCGTTGTGGAGGTTTCTGACCTCTCTTCCGGCAAGTTAAGCAAGACAGTTGTATACCACTTGGGGAACGCAGTCGGGTCCGCCAATATTTTTCTCAGTCCCGATGAGACGCTGCTGTACATCAGCAACACTCAAGGAGACAGGTTGACGGCTGCGCGGTTTGACGCGACCACGGGAAAACTTTCCAAGGGATGCAAGTCGGGCAGTTTAAAGGGCTACGGCAGCAAGTGGGCTTACCTAGCCTCACTGGCGACGGAAACCGACAGTGGAACCGGGGGCGCGGTGTATGCGGCTGAGTTCGGGGCGCCGTCTTCGATTGCCATTGTGGACGTCAAGTCGAGCGGGGGCGCCTGCACCCTGAAGGAATCTGCGAAGTCGCCAGTGCAATGCGGCGGTTCATTGTTGTCCATAGCAGGTTTTCCGTCACGGTCCTTCTAACTAATGCCAAGAATCGTTCCCGGGCGTCCGGGACCAGAGTCGATCGAAGCGACACCTGTAAGAACCAGGAGTCAAGCATGTCAAGAATTCTGAAGTGCCTTGTCAGCCAGGGCGTGTTTTGCGGGCTGACGATCATCACAGCGGCGGCCCAGGACAGCGCGCTGCCTTGTCCGCTTCGTCCGAATCCCGGATCGGTGGTTCAGGATGCACTCAGTTTGTCCAGCCAGAATGGCGCCCTCCGCGCCGCGTTGACTGTGCGTCATTCGGTGGACCACAGCGGATACAACCATTTCTGTTACGACTACGATAATGCAGGGACGGAAGTAGAATCGCCCACCCTGCGGCTGAATCCGGGTGACCGTTTAGCGCTGAGCGTCCGGGACCGTATCGACCACACCTCGGGAGGGGATGAGATGGGCATGGACCACTCCTCCATGGAGATGGTGAATAACACTTGCGGTGATTCCGGCAAAGTGACGGTTCGATCGACGAACGTGCACTTCCACGGCATGAACATCCCTCCAACCTGTCATCAGGATGACGTGCTCACGACTCTCATCGAGCCGGGCACGGGACCGTTCAAGTATGACGTTAAGGTTCCCAAGAACGAGCCGCCCGGCCTCTACTGGTACCATCCGCACGTGCATGGGTTCGCCGATTATCAGGTCAATGGCGGGGCCGCGGGAGCTTTGGTTGTGGAGGGCATGGAGAAACTCCGGCCTGAGGTCGCCGGCCTGAAGGAGCGCGTGTTCGTCATACGCCAGCAGTTTCTGAAACCATGGGTTCCGGGTCCGTACCAACTGACGCTGAACTTTCAGGTAGCGGATTTTCCCAACTCGCCTTCTCCCATCATCAAGATGGCCGCGGGCAAAAAGGAATTTTGGAGGGTGGCGAATGCCACTACGCAGGAATTCTTACCGCTGCAAGTGCTCGTCAATAACAAGCCGCAGAAGCTGCAGTTGATCGCGCTGGATGGCTATCCGCTGGCCAAGCCTCGGTATGAGGAAACTATTTTGCTGCCTCCTGCCGGGCGGGCCGAGTTTGTCGTGGATGCGCCGCCCAGCGGAACTTCAGCGAACCTGTATACCGCTACCTACGACACGGGGCTGACGGGAAACCCTAACCTTCAGCAAACGCTTGCGGACCTTGAACTCACCAAAGGTGAAGGCACAAACGCCCAGCCAGCTGCGCCACCCAAGGCACCGTCGCGGGCGGCGAGGAAATTGCTGCGCTTCTCGGGTCTGGCAACCGCAAAGGTGACGGCGCAGCGGAAGCTGTACTTTTCCGAAGAATTCAATGGCAGCAATGGCCCCAGCCAGTTCTACATCACTGTGGACGGGGAAAAACCCAAGGTCTTCGAACCGAACGAGAAACCTCCGATCGTGACCAAGGTTGGCGCGGTGGAAGACTGGACGGTGGAGAACCGCGCGCTGGAGACGCATGCGTTTCACATCCACCAAATCCACTTTATGATCCTGGAAATCGACGGCAAGCCGGTGCAGAACAAAGACATGCGGGATACGATCGAGATTCCTTATTGGAGCGGATCGGGTCCGTACCACAGCGTCAAAATGCGCATGGATTTCCGTGATCCGGAGATTGCAGGCACCTTTGTGTATCACTGCCACATTTTGGACCACGAGGATGAGGGCATGATGCACAAGATCCTGGTCGAACCGAAGTAGTGGCTTAGTCAAAGACCCAGCGTGTAGCTTTGGTCAGCGTCTTCTTCTCGTCCAAGCCAAAGACGACTTTCGGACGCACCGCGTAGATCGGCTCTTTCAGGCTGAGGATGTCGCCTGCCATGGACGACATGTCGAACTTATACTTGCGCTCATACCGCGGAAGAAATTTCCGGCGCGCTTCAACATCCATCAGTTCTTCGGCAAGGCTCTCCGCGATCACGGCTTCATGCGCTTGCTCTGTACACACCACGCAGCGCTGATTTTGCGCCAGATTGCGGGCTTTGCGCGACTGGCGTCCGGTGCTGAACAGAAACGCGCCATCGCTCCACAGCCCCCAGACGATCATGGTGTGCGGAGAGCCGTCAGGTTTGACGGTCGTGATCCAGTAATTGTGACTCTTCTTCAGCCGCTGCTCAGCCCAACTCCAGGGCAGCAAACCCTTCGTGCCCTTGGGCAGGCCGTAGCCCGGCATGTGCGGCCGGGTGGACACAGGTTGGGACTTCTTGGGTGCAGCTTTCTTCGTTAACATTCGAATACCCCAGGCGCAGAATGATCGCCTACGGACGGCGAGATTGTCAATGGCTAGGGAGCGATGACCAGACGACGGCCTTGCGGATCGCGTTGCCAGGCATTTTCAATGTCCGCGAGAGGGACGCGCTCGGTGTCAATCTGAAGTTCTCCGCTGGCGGCATGCATCATGACCTGCTGCATCGCCTCGGCCAGAACACTGCGAGATGGAATGCCGGCTGTACCCATAATTGTGATCGCGGTACTGCGGAGCACGGCTGCTGGGAGCGAGATCGTCGGGCCTGCGCCTTCGCCGACCTGGACGTAGCGAGTCTCGGATTTAATCTCGGCAAATCCTTTGCCGGTGATGGCAGCCAGAAATGCCTCTGCGGGACGGCCCCACACGTAGTCGATCACGACCTGGAAACCTGACTCTCCGCCCTCTCGGACAAACGCTTCCTTGAGGTCGTTCGTCGGCGCATCGAGGCGGATGGTGGCGTCTGCGCCCAGCTTATGCAAGGTGGATAGAACCTGTTGGTTGCGTCCGGCGGCCACAACTCGAACTGCGCCGAGTAGCTTGGCGATCTTGATGGCGAGCTTGCCGGTGACCCCGGTCGCACCGAGTATAAGAACGTTTTCGCCGGGAGCCAGCTTCGCGCGTGCGGCCAGTGAAAGCCAGGCTGAGACACCCGGGTTGGGGAGAGCGGCGGCGATTTCGTCATTCACACTCTCGGGTACAGGGAAGGTGAATGCGCTGCGGACAATCGTGCGTTCTGCCATCGCACCGTAGGGTGGCCGGGCTCCGCCGAAAAATACCCGCTTGCCATCAGGGAGAAGCCCAACACCATCTGTGCCGCAGATGCAGGGCAGCTCGCGCGGGCTGGCATAATGCGAACCGGCGGCGATTTGTTGATCGACAGGTTTCAGTGACGCGGCGAGAACACGGACAACCACTTCGCCGTCGGAGGCAATCGGATCGGGGAATTGCTCACATCGAGGCGGTTTCCCCAGCGTGCGTAGCACAGCAGCGTTCATGGTGGTTTGACGGCAGTGATTCCAGCTTAGCTGCAAATCTTTGAATCCATAGAGTCGAGGACAGGGGATATCAATGTAAAATGTTGAGCCGCAATGAGTTAGATATCAAAATATAGAAAATGAAGGAGTTAGACGAGACGTATGTTTATCATGTAGGGCATCAACTTACTTGGCTCGCCCACGCAAGGCTGTGGGATCGCTTTCCGTAGCTGTTCCCGAAGCCTGCAACCCGGCTCCGCTTATGCGCCGTCATCCCGAAACTCGGCGCATTTCAGCCGAGTGAGGGACCTGGCGCGGGGTGTTCAGGACCTGGGCTCGGCGATACTCCACGCCAGATCCCTCGCCCCGCTGGAGAAAGCGCGGGGCGTCGGGATGACGCCTTCATGGCTGGGTCAAGTGAGTTATTGCCTCATTTAGTAAATAGTCTCCGAGTCGTCATGCCAGGAGCGAGGGCGGTCTGGCACAGGTATACGAAGAGCGCCTAGCCTCCTTTGGTCGCTCCGCCGGTTCCGGGGAATCTGCAGCCCGGGAGGCAGTATCCAGCTCGGCCAAGCCCGGAATATCACCGAGGCGAAGAGAAGTCAAGGGTTCGTTTGTGAATTGTTTCTGATGTGAAAAGTTTTGCGACATCGTCGACTTGCTGGCTCGGTCGGGATGGCAGAGCTCTCATCGTGGTTGGAACGCAAGGTCTCTCCACTCGCGATTCCTTCTAAAGGTGGAAGGAATCGCTTCGGTCAAGACGACAGTGTATGGCGATTCTCCAACTGTGATCGCTCGCTCGGCTGCCCAAGCTAGCACGCGGCCATAGGCGTTAAACTGGGCGAGCCTTGTGACGTCCGTCCTTGACGGCACCCTACGATCCAGCCGACAATATCAAGCAGATATTATTGTTCTTTGATAATTAGCTTGCCGTGTGGCGCGGACGCCCTCGTCCGCGATTGCCCGGTGCCGGACACCGCGCGGCTGAAAGCTCATGACCTGACAGCTGAAAGCTAGAGGCTAGAAGCTAACTCCTTTGCTTTCTAGATTATGCCTCTAGCTCCTTTGGTGTCTAGATTTTGCGAGCAAAATCCCCGTAAAGTCCTGATTCCACAAGACCGGGGGAGGGGGGTATACCCTCCCCAGATAGGTGCAGGCCGGGCGCTGCGAAGGGAAGCGCCTACAGGTTCTTCTTCGTCCACTGGTCGAGCTTATCCAGCGCTATGTTCAGGTTCTCCAGTGAATTGGCCACGCTGAAGCGCAGATAGCCTTCGCCGTAGTCGCCAAAAGCCGTGCCGGAGAGGCAAGCCACGCCGGCTTCCTCCAGCAATGCATCGGCCAGTTTCTTCGACGGCCACCCGGTCTTGGTGGTGTTCGGGAAAACGTAGAACGCGCCCTTGGGCAGGCGGCAGGAGAACCCCTTGATCTTGTTCAGCCCTGCGACGAAGGCATCGCGGCGCCGCTGGAACTCATCACGCATCTTGTCCACCGAACTCTGATCGCCGCGTATGGCTTCAATTCCGGCGATTTGAGTGAAGCTGGCAGTGCAGGAGTTGGAGTTGGTCATCAGGCGCGTGACTTGCGCAGCCAGATCGGGCCGCATCACACCATAGCCCATGCGCCATCCAGTCATGGCGTAGGTTTTGGAAAAGCCGTCGAGCAGGATGGTGCGGTCTTTGAATCCCGGCACCGACATGATGGAGAAATGCTGGCCTTCAAAAATCAGGCGGCAGTAAATCTCGTCGGAAAGAACCATAATGTTGCGGTCGCCAATGACCTCGGCAATATTGCGCACGTCCTGCGGAGTGAGTACGCCGCCGGTCGGGTTCTGCGGAGAATTGATGATGATCAAGCGAGTGCGATCGGTGATCAGATCTTTCAGTTCGTTCACATCGAGACGGAAATCCCGTTCCTCGTGCAACTGGATGGGCACCGCTTTGGCGCCGAGGTAATTGATCATCGACTCGTAGATCGGGAAGCCGGGATTGGGATAGATGACCTCGTCGCCAACGTCGGCCAGCGCCAGCAGGCTAAAGAAAATGATCGGCTTGCCTCCCGGAACCACGACCACTTCGTCGGTCGAAACGGGCACGCCGCGCGAGCGGCTCACGTCTTCGGCAATGGCTTGACGTAGTTCGAGGATTCCGTTCGACGGACCGTAATGCGTCCAACCCTTATGGAGCGCATCGATAGCGGCATCGACGATGTTCTTCGGCGTATCGAAGTCGGGTTCGCCGATTTCCAGGTGCACAATTTTCTTACCCTGGCGTTCCAGTTCTTTCGCCTTATTCAAAACTACAAAGGCGGTTTCGGTGCCGAGGCGCGACATGCGCTCGGCCAAACGAAGTTCGTATTGCGCGGTGTTTTCCATAATTGCAGCACTCGACATGATAATGGTCTCCGGGGCGCGGACAGCCCAAAAATCGCGCCCGCAATAGTATGCCACTTTCCGCCGTCCGGCGCATCCCGGTCCAGGAGGGTCAAACGGGCCGCTACGCCCAGACTACGGCCGGGCGTTCTTGTGAACCCCTACCGTGCTCCAGGTCTTGTCGGCGGCGTGGCACAGGGTTTCCAGCGGGCAATCGACGCACTTTGGCCGGCGCGCTACGCAGAGCTTACGCCCGTGCCAGATGATCTGGTGGGCGAACAGGATCCACTTGTCGCGCGGAATCACACACATCAGATCCTGCTCGATCTTCGCAGGATCCGTGTTTTCAGTGAGTTCGAGGCGCCGCGCAATGCGGGTCACGTGGGTGTCCACCACCACGCCCACGGCCTGCTTGAACCACGTGCCCAGAACCACATTGGCCGTTTTTCGCGCTACGCCGGGCAGAGTCAGCAGCTTGTCCATTTCATCCGGAACTTCGCCGCCGAAATCGCTGACGATCTTCTTCGCGGCTCCCACCACCGATTTTGACTTGTTGCGGAAGAACCCGGTCGAGCGAACGTCCGGCTCGAGTTGCTCTGGCGTGAGCGCAGCGAAATGCTGCACCGTGGGATACTTGCGGAAAAGCTCCGGCGTGACGCGATTGACGTTTACATCGGTTGACTGCGCCGAGAGGATGGTCGCCACCAGCAGCTCCCATGCACTGGTGTGGGTCAGTGCACAAGTTGCATCCGCGTAAAGCCGGTCTAGGCGGGTGAGGATCTCTGCAATACGCTCCGGCGCCAACGGATTGTACCCCTTGGTGAGGTGAGAGGTTGCCGCTTTCGCGCCAGATTTTGCGGAGCCAGCGGCTTTCGGCGCCCGCAAGGGCTTTTTCCCGCCCTTGAGTTGGGTTGAAGGCTTAATGGCCCTGGCGCTTGCCTGGCTTCCCCGCGTCCCTTCGTGGCGTCCTGTCTTTGCTGGTTGTCGTGGAATTACACCGCGTGGCATGAGAATGCTCCTTAATGACGAGAACAAAATGTTACCAGAAGAAAGTCAGGGCAATGCGAGTGCTGTGATGGCGACGTCGGCTGCGCGGTAACGGCTCAGTTTGCCCATCACGACCAGCAAGCTGTCGAGCTGCGCTCGACCGGACAGCCGAGGGCGGCTGTCCCCACGCGCTTTGTTGCCCAACTGCGCCCGCTCGCGTTGACCGCTCTTTGCGCGCTCTCGTATACTCGACGAGGAGTTCCTGGTGTTGATGCCCTTCGTTTCTTGGGTTCCGTCTGCATCTAACATGGGGAGCAGGGGCGGTTAGCTCAGCTGGTTAGAGCGCCTGCCTTACAAGCAGGAGGTCGCAGGTTCGAGTCCTGCACTGCCCACCATAAGCTGCTAAGGCGCAAATGGGTGGCGCCGGCGGCGAGGTTTTTGTCAGTTCCTGCTTTGTGTGTGAGTCAAAGTGGGAGCAGAATAGCAACTGAGAACTGAACTTCTGATGTCACGTCACATTCTTGTCATCGCTCTGGCCAGTGCGCTCGCGCTGGTGGGTTGCACCAACAAGAAGATCACCAATCCCATCGCCAATATCGATTCCAAGCAGCCCGACAAAGTGCTCTTCGACCGCGCTATGGATGCGATGAAGCACAACCGCTTCGATGTGGCCCGCTTGACTTTGCAGACCATGATCAACACCTACCCGGATTCGGAGTACATCGCCCGCGCGATGCTGGCGGTAGCTGATTCCTGGTACGCCGAGGGCGGATCGGCATCCCTGACCCAGGCCGAGCTGGAGTACAAGAATTTTGAGACCTTCTTCCCCAACATGGCGGATGCCGCCGAGGCGCAGATGAAAATCGCCAACATCCATTATCAGCAAATGGAGAAGCCGGACCGCGATTACACTCACGCCATGCGCGCCGAGGAGGAATACCGGCAGTTGATCATGCAGTATCCAGACAGCAAGCTGGTGCCGCAAGCCAAGCAAAAGCTGCGCGAGGTGCAGGAAGTGATCGCCGAGCGCGAGTTCGAAGTGGGGCATTTCTACTACATGCGGCAGTCGTATCCTGCTGCCATTGCCCGGCTGAAGTCGCTGGCTGATCAGTATCCTCTCTACAGCAAGGCGGATGAAGGGCTCTATCTGCTCGGGCAGGCGTACGAAGGGGAAATCAATATGATCCGGGCACGTCCCACTTGTTCGGGGACGCCGCTTCGCCCTGTGGGGTGCATGTTGGAGGGACCGAAATCGGCCATGTTGGCGGAGTTCACCAAGGATGCGGCACAGGCCTACGACCGGATCATCACCCGCTATCCGCTGATGGACCGCGCGGCGGACGCCAAGTCGCGGCTGGTGGCTTTGCATCAGCCGGTACCTCGGCCGACTAAGGCGGCGGTGGCGGAAAACAAGGCGGAACAAAGCGGCCGTAAGCCGCCGAGCACGCTTTCCAAGGTATTTGAACCGTTCGAAAAGCATCCGAACATGGCCGCGGCGGCAAAGAGCGGGGAGCCGACCTTGGTCGATCCCACTCCGGTGAGCGCCAGTGACGTGATCCAAGAGGCGAACAAGGCAGCTGCCCCGTCTGCCATGGGCGGTCCGGAAACGCATACGGTTTCGGTGGAAACGGTAGGCCAAGGTGCACCGCCGCCGGGCGAAGCTGCCCCGCGTTCTGACGCGACGGCGCCGGCGGCGAACGGAAGTCCTGCGCCTGAGACCACGGCCCAGCCGGATAGCAGTGAGCTAAAGCCGAATGTTTCTCCCGATGCAGGTGAATTAAAGCCCAACGTGACCGATGACGGCGCTCAGGCGTTGCCTCCGCCGCAGCAGGTCAACGAGATTCAGCCGGGGGGAGCGAGCCAGCAATCGGTTGCTTCTGCCCCGGCCAATGGAACGGCACCAGCTACGGCGAGTTCGTCCGCGGATGAGCCTGCCAGCGACGCGGACATGTCCTCCAGTAAGAAGAAAAAGAAGAAGGGCATTCACAAGATTGTGCCGTTCTGAGGTTCCCGACCGCTAAGTCTTGCCCCCCTTCATCGCAAGTCCCTGACCTTGCGTGCCGCTCTCACGACAGACTCTTTCGTTCAATAGGGGCTTGACCGCTCGTAACCTGTTACCCACCTCTTGTCATTGACTTAGCATCTGGAGCACGTTAAGTTGGCGCTAGCTCCCTTAGAGAGGGAAGGACGTACCTTGCCGCGCAAAATATTGCTCGCCGATGATAGCGTGACCGCCCAAAACATGGGCCGCAAGATTCTTACCGAGGCTGGCTATGAGGTCATCACTGTCAACAACGGGGCGGCGGCCATCAAGAAGATCGCTGAGATTAAGCCCGACCTGGTTGTGCTGGATGTTCACATGCCCGGCTACAGCGGCTTGGAGGTTTGCCAGCGGCTGAGAGAAACTCCCAAACTGTCGCGCGTTCCGGTGCTTCTGACCGTAGGCAAGCTGGAGCCGTTTCGCGCCGACGATGCCCGCCGGGTGAAAGCTGACGCCTACGTCATTAAGCCATTTGAAGCGACCGAACTGCTGGCTGTGCTCACCCGTCTGGAAGACAAGATTGTTCCCCCTTCGCTGGACTCGGAAGACGACGAGGGAGGCTGGCGCAGCCGCCTGCGAATCCCGGCACCCTACATGAAAAGGGAGGAGTCGCCGGTCGAAGCATCCAAGCAGGCTGCTCCTGCGGAGCCAGCCTCGCCGCGAGTCGACGAAGCTCCAGCGCAACCGCGAGAGACCGAGTCCGAGAAGGTTGCTCCTATTGACCAAGCGCCGGCATCTGAGTCAGTTCCGGCAGAAGCGGCTACCGACGAAGCTTCCCCGGCGCCGGTTTCAATGGCGGGCTCGCCAGCAGGCGAGTTCTCTGAGTCTGCGCTGCAGGCTGAGACAGGTTTCCAAACAGCTAAACAGGAAGCGCCGAGCACGACCTTCAGCATAGAGGCAGAGGCTCCGATCGCCGGCGATACTCCCGCTGCACCTGAGCTCCCCGAAGCTGCGGCAGCTAGCACACCCGCGCCGGAAATCCCCACTGCCGACGACGTAACGGCCGCCTTGGCTTCATTGGTACCTGCTGCAGCCGCGGTGGATCAATCATCCGATGCGAAACCGGCAGGGGAAGTACCGGAACTTATCACCGCAGAAGTGGCGGTGGACGCGGGAGCGGACACCTGCGCCGGTCCACGATGGATTGCGGATGAGGTTCCAGTTTCGGAGGAAGAATCCGGGCTGGTTCTGGAGCTCGAAATGCAACGGGCGTACGCTGCGTTCGCGGCAGCCGACGCTGCCCGTTGGGGAAACTATAGCCCTGCGGTTTCTGACGCTACTCAGCCTGAGCCTGCCACGTCTCAGCCCGAAGCCGCCGCGCAACCAACAGAGGCCACGTACGATGCGGAGGCTGCCGCCAAGGTCGCAGCGTACATCGACAACGAAGAGGATTTGATTTACTCGGAGATTGCCGCAGCGGCCGTTAGCAAAACCGCAGAGTCGGTTCAGCCGACTTTCGATGCGGCCACCGCGGTGGCCGCGCCTGAAGCGGAAGAAAAGGCGGCATACGCGGTTGCGTCTGCAGGTGCAATCGCCGTTTCACCTGGCCCGGTCGAGGTTCAACCTGCAGCCGAAGTTCCATGCGCTCCCGCTGAGCCGGCTTCTCCGGAACATGAAGCAGAGCTGGCAACCGCCTGGGATCACTGGAAGCATATCCGGGAATCGGTGGCCAACCCGGAATTCGCCGCTCAGATTGCCGAATCTGCCGCCGTGGTTGCGCAGGAAAGGCCCAGCGAACCGGGGCTTGAATCGGCCCAGGCCGAACCTCCTTCGGATACCGAGGACGACGCCGACGAGATTGCAAGCATCGTTGACAGCGTGCTGGCCGACCTGAAGCCGAAATTGATGCAAGAAATCGCCAAGAAGATGGGCAAGAGCAAGAAGAAGTGAAAGTCCTCTAGTTGTTTCGAGAATCAGGCGCGCGAAAAAGCTTCAAGATCGTTCCAGCAGAACCATAGCCGCAGTTGTGACCCCGTCAATCAGTTCCGTCCCGGAAGCGTGGGACTGACCCGCCAGCAGCAGCGAGGAATTCAGCGCGAAGGCGAGAATGTCAGTTCGACAAGCTGCCGGCTCTCGCTTTTAGCCGGCTCCCACCTCCACTGGCTCACCGCGTCGGCTGCAGCCTGAGCCAGAAGTGGGTGTCCGCCTTTGATCTCCACCATCCTCACGTTGCCGTTGGGAGTTACTATGGCTTCCACCTTCACCGTCCCGCCGATATGTATGTCGCGGGCTAAAGTGGGATATTGCGGGCTTACCTTGCTGACCACCTTTCGAACAGTGTCGGTATCCTGCGCAAAGCCGAAAGTCATTCCCACGATGACGGCACAGCAAAAAAACAAGGCCAAAATGTGACGCACCATATAATCGAACGCTAATCCAGAGCTAATGGTGCGTATAGATGACGATCGTCACATCATCCAGGCCCAACTCTGTCCGGACCCATCCTGGCAGTTGCTTGGACAGGCCAGGCAGGAGTGGGGGATCTCTACCCCATGCCGCCCGCCATTACGAAGGCCAATGGGAATCAGCTTCGTCAAACGGGCCGGCCCCTATGGCGTGATTTCGAAAACGACGCCGTAGCCGTACTTGCCGCCGTCGTAGGTGGTGCCGAAAATGTTGCCTTTGCTGTCGAGAATCACGCCGTAAGGGTCAGCGCCCTCGGGGCCGTGGAACGTGTGCAGTAGGGTGTACTTCCACTTGCCGCTCTTTTGCGGCGCCAGCTTGAAAATCAGCCCGCAGGGGCCGCACTTGGGGTCGCCGCCTTGCGCCATCCCGTAGAGATTGCCTGCACCATCGAGCGCCAGCGTGTAGAGCGGGGAGCACGGGTTCCCCTTGGTGCCAAGGGGAAAGCCGAAGAGCGTAGTCTCCTTCCAGTGCCCGCCGCCCGTGGGCGACAGCTCGTACACCGTGCCGCAGTTGATCGGGCCCCCCGCCACAGTTCCGCCGTAGGCGTTGCCGGCAGCGTCCAATAACAGGCCGGACGGTCCCAGGCCATCGCCCTTGAGGCTGCCGAAGCAATGCATCAGGTGGTAGGCCCAAGTGCCGTCGCCGTTGGGCGTCAACTGGAAGGCCGTGCCGTAGAGGTCGCAGTACTGGTTGTCATCGCCATTGCCATAGAGGTTGCCCTTCGCATCCCAGACCAGAGGAGACGCGGCAGTGGTTTGGTCGGACAGGTCGGTATAGGTCCAGCCGTTGGAGCCGGGCGAGAGCTCTCCGATCCCCCCGGGAGGAATGCACCCGAACAGGTCGCCGGCGTGGTCAGGCACCAGGCACCCTCCGGGCCCGTAAATTGGGTTGAAACCCCACTCGCCATTCCCAGGCGTCAGTTCGAAGATGTAGGCGTGGTAGTCGATAGCGTCCGTGGATCCAAAAAGGCCGCCGGAGCTGTTGAACAGGAGGTTTGTGGAGTACCCGCCGCTGCCAGTGTCGTCTGTGAAGTCCAGCAGGACCTTTTCCGTCCAGTGGCCGTTCGCCTTCGGCGACAGCTCGAAGATCACGCCACAGCCACTCTGGTAACCGCAGGGGGTTCCGGCACCGCCCCAGAACGTCATGCCGTACGGGTTGCCGCTTCCGTCGAGCGTGAAACCCGACGCTACCAGGCCGCCATCCTTGCCGCCGGTGAAGGTGTGCAAAATCTTGTACCTGTATTGGGTCGCGGCCGCAGCCCCTGGGGTGACGACAAGAACGAGCGCAACCGCCATTGCCCTCAGAAGGAAACTCTTTCGCTTCATGACAGACCGCCTTTCTACGGCGTGATCTCGAAGACGACGCCGTAGCCGTACTTGCCGCCATCGTAGGCGGTGCCGAAAATGTTGCCTTTGCTGTCCAGGATCACGCCGTAAGGGTCGGCGCCCTCGGGACCGTGGAAAGTATGCAGGACGCTGTATTTCCACTTGCCGCTCTTTTGCGGCGCCAGCTTGAAGATGACCCCGCAGGGGCCGCACTTGGGGTCGCCCCCGTTGGCTGTGCCGTAGAGACTACCGGCACCGTCGAGCGCAAGCGTGTAGAGCGACCCGCATCCGCTATAGCCGTGGAAGTTGTACAACACTTTCTCCTTCCATAGGCCCGTGGTAAGGGGCGTCGGTGTAGTTTTCTGCCACCGGCTGCCGGGGGGCTCAAGCTTGAACGCTATGCCGCAGTTGTCCGTGCCCCCGCCCCAGGTGGCGCCGTAGGCGTTACCGGCGGCATCCATCACAAGGCCGGCCACCGGGGTCAGGCCGTCGTACTGCCAGCTGCCGAAGTAGTGAATCACGTGGTAGGTCCAGGTGCCGTCGCCGTTGGGAGTCATCTGGAAGGCCGTGCCGCAGCCCCCACTGCAGCGCCGGTTGCCCCCGTACATGTCAGTGCCATAGAGGTTGCCTTCCGCATCCCAGACCAGAGGAGCATCGGCAGTGGTTTGGTCGGACAGGTCGGTATAGGTCCAACCGTTGGAGCCGGGCGACAGCTCCCCGATCCCCCCGGGAGGGATGCAGCCATACAGGTTGCCGGTTTGGTCAGGCACCAGGCACCCGCCGGGCCCGTAAATTGGGTTGAAACCCCACTCGCCATTCCCCGGCGTCAGTTCAAAGATGTAGGCGTGGTAGTCGATAGCGTCCGTGGATCCAAAAAGGCCGCCGGAGCTGTTGAACAGGAGGTTTGTGGAGTACCCGCCGCTGCCAGTGTCGTCTGTGAAGTCCAGCAGCACCTTTTCCGTCCAGTGGCCGTTCGTCTTCGGCGACAGCTCGAAGATCACGCCACAGCCACTCTGGTAGCCGCAGGGAGTTCCGGCACCGCCCCAGAATGTCATGCCGTACGGGTTGCCGCTTCCGTCGAGCGTGAAACCCGACGCTACCAGGCCGCCATCCTTGCCGCCGGTGAAGGTGTGCAAAATCTTGTATTTGTATTGGGTCGCGGCCAAGGCCGCTGGCGCGAGGGCTAGGGCGAGGACGAGCGCGACCGCTGTTAGTGTCAGAATCGAACCGGTTCGCTTCATGGCAGACTACCTTTCCGGCCGATTGGCCGTTGAGGGAGGGCGGCGGGAAGGCCTGCCCCGCCACCCCCAAGTGTACCACCGTTTTCTGCAATCGCTACGGCGGGCCGCCTGGTTTGGCGGCGGGCCGCAACGCGTACCTCACCGCTGCTCATCAATACGAATCTGGGTCCTCGGCTACCCACGAGCCTGCCAGGAGCCCCTTGCGACAGTTCGAGCCGGTGTGCCACTGGAAGCACTGGTCGTCCGTGTAGGTGGTGATGGACGTGAACGACCGCCCCGGCCCGGGCCACTGGAAAAAGTCCGACAGCGGGACGTGAGATGTGCGGTTGGTGTCCCAGTCCGGCGCGTTGTAGTAGGCAGCCTGCAGGCGGCCGTCTCTGCTACCGTCGACAGAGCCTACGGCGTGATCTCGAAGACGACGCCGTAGCCGTATTTGCCGCCCTGGACCGTGGCGCCGAAGATGTTGCCATCGCTGTCCAGGATCACCCCGAAAGGGCCGGCGCCCTCGGGACCGTGGAAAGTATGCAGGACGCTGTATTTCCACTTGCCGCTCTTTTGCGGCGCCAGCTTGAAGATGACCCCGCAGGGGCCGCACTTGGGGTCGCCCCC
>Ga0326727_10000748_pt1 | contig 130638 bp, 110 predicted proteins | sample MB2enrmetagenome_FD_207643 | JGI IMG/M metagenome (GOLD analysis project Ga0326727, IMG submission 207643) | Lab enriched peat soil microbial communities from McLean, Ithaca, NY, United States - MB29MY | ecosystem: Environmental > Terrestrial > Soil > Wetlands > Peat | place: USA: New York...
TGTAGGCGATCAGTGTCTGGTATATGTTGTAAAGGGGCTCGGCACTGACCGTGTCATAGGCTACCGCAGGGTCCTCAGTTACGGAACCGCCCGGGTAATAGTAGTATACATCCATGGTGCCAGGGTGGGGATCTACAAGAGGCGTGCGTACGATGGCTTTCCCACCGACCGTGATCGAGAACGTGTAGTTGCTGAACTCGCTAGTCACGCCATTGGAACTCTCCGTGACGAACGAGACCGAATAGATGCCAGACGTCGCATTGGGGGTCACCGTGACCGTTGTCTCCGCAGCAGTAGTATTTGTTGGGAATGTTGATGGGCTGACGGATATTTCCGGGAGATTGTGGGAGACGAATGATATCTGAGTAATGTTCCACCCAGGTTGGGGTGGAGCGCTGATGACATTCCCCTGAAAACCGATTGAACCACCGGCGCTGACTTCTGTCCCATCTCCAGTAGAACTGGTGACCGAGCCGTTCACTGAGGAAACGAACCCCGATTGAAGCTGAGAATAGGATTGAGATACTACCAAGTTAACAAGAGTGTAGAGATTGTCGTGCACCATTCCAAGTGAATCAGTGACTTGGGCATAGACGAAGTAGTCACCAGGACTGGAGTATGTGTGGGTGATCGATGGTGCAGACGAGGTAGTTGTGATAGCCGTGCCATCTCCAAACCAGAAGGTTGTGAATTCAATAGCATAGTCAGAAATTGATGCAGTAAACTCAACTGGGATACCAGCTTGTACACTCGAATATGGGGTGAACACTGTTACATCATGAGTGGGCCGTGAGACCGTGCAACAGTTCGGCAGATTTGGTTCACTTGGACAACAGTTGTATGTGACTTCTGAATTAGTCGATGTCGTGCTGCTCGAAAGCGCTCCTACGACAAAGTAAGCTCCCAAACCACCAACAACCATGACGACAGCCAGTACCAACGCGGCCAACTTTGTGTCCATGTTGCCGCGTTCCACGAATATCTATTACCGTATTTCTCGTAAATATACCTTGAAGATCCGTGAGAACTCACCCTTTCGATAGACTATTGTCACAAGTCGTCTGGCCAAATATCGTTCGAATCCCTCTCGAAAGTACCTGATCAAACCACGGATTACGCAATGATTGATTCAAGTGTGAAGCGTAGGGAGTTGGGCAACTTGTCCCAAACGTCAAGATCGAGCCAAAGAGATTATCACCTACAGATTGATTGCCGTTCCAATAGAGGCTGGCCGAATCATGATTGCAAACAGCATAGTGGACCTGGTAGGACGGACTCCAATAATCAGAATAAACAAATCGGTGAGCCCGAACGACGCCACCCTGTTCGCCAAGCTCGAATGGTATAATGTTGGTGGAACTCTAAAGGACAGAATGGAATTGTACGTCATAGAATACGCCGAGGCGGCTGGGTTACTGGACAAGAAGAAATCCATCCTGGAGACAACATCGGCTAACGCCGGCATCGCCTTGGCCATGATCGCCTCGGTAAAGGGATACCGGACAACCATCGTAACACCCGAGTCCGTTAGCCTGGAGAGGAGGAAGATCATACGGGCATTCGGGGCCGAGCTAATCCTCTCGCCCGGTGACAAGGGAACCGAGGGAGCCGTGGCCATCAAGCAGAAGCTGCTGGAAGAGAGCCCTGAGAAATATGTGGACCTGGATCAGTTCAAGGACCCTGCAAATATCCTTGCGAACTATCAGACCACGGGGAAGGAAATCATCGACCAGACCAATGGAAAGGTGGACTTGGTCATCGTCGGGATCGGGACAGCTGGGACTGGCGTTGGCATTTCCAATCGCGTCAAGGAATTCAATGCGGACATCAAGGTCGTTGGCGTCATCCCGAAGCTGGGTGTGAGCCAACAGGAAATCAAGGACCATCCTGAACTACACAAAATACCGGTGTTCAGGAAAGGATGTTTTGACGAGGTCATCGAGCTTACAAGGGATCAAGTGCCCGACCTGTTCGAGGTCGCGAAGACGATAGCAAGGGAAGAGGGACTGTTCATTGGAATCAGTTCGGCGGCCATGATGTACATCGCACTGAAGAAGGCACGAGAGCTCGGGAAGGGAAAGACCATTGTCGCGATCCTCCCAGACAACGGCGACAAGTATGTCAGCACGGATGTCAACGGACCAATGTACCACGTGTGAACTATCGATAGCTCACCGTCCTAGCGCGGCCACCTGTCGGTCAGGAACTGCCTAATCGCGGGGCGTCAAGCCGGCGGCGAGGGGGTACCCGGCCCGGAGTCCTTCTGAGAGGGCCAGGTGTCGATCAGTTGGTCCGCCCGCTTCTCGAGGTCTGCAACGCTGGCCTTGAGCTTGTCCTCCTCCTCGAGCAGTCCAACCAGGCGCTGTTCCAGCGCTTGCAGCTGCGTGGTGTACTTCTGCTGCATCTCCTTCTGGTTAGCCTGAACCGTGGTGATCAGGTTGGTCCGGACTCGGGCCTGCTCGTTGTTTAGCGTGTTGCGAGTTTGTTGAAGCGTCTCGAGGCTCCTTTCCAACCGGGCCTTCTCCTTGTAGACCGTCAAGAGGGCCTTGACCTGGGCCAGTGTTGGACCGGTCAACGTTTCCAGAACTCCCTCCAACAAGCCAGCCCCGAACGTCTGGGTCTCCTGGCTGATCCAGTCCACCCTTTCCTCCACTATCGTAAGGGTCGCGTGGCTCTTCGGCTTGACCGAGGAGCGGAATCTCCGCAGGTCTGGGGTCTCCTCATCGGGTTTGGGTGACTCCACCAGGTTCCAGCCGGGGATCCGAGGGTGCTCCACCACGAGGTCGATCACCTCCATCTTGCGGTTGTCTATCGAATAGGTTCTCGTCATCCTTTGCTTCTGCTCTCGCCGAGCGTATGTCCTGTCGATGTGGAGCCCGATGGTCCGGCTCTCGCTCTTGACCTCCTCGGTGATCTGCACCCCAAGGTCTACAGCGAATGCCACCTTCACCACGCCATCTCGAGTGGTGTACGGAAGAATCCCTTCACCGGCATATGTCCCGTCCTCCAGGACCACGGTTGGGCCCCGTTCAAGGACCCCGCCATCGTTCAGCCAGTAGAGGACCGCGACCGGGTTCCCCGGCACCTTCGCCCCATTGTACACCAGTTCTCGACGGGCTTTTACACGCGCCTGGACGATCGGTAACATCGCCGACTGACCACGAAGGACCGTCAGCGGGTTCACAACGTCATAGCGGAAGAACTCACCACCCTCGATCTGGCGAGTCTCAACACGAGCCGACTCGGCCATCGAAGGAGATGGAGGTTCTCCGGGAGCCATCCTCTGTTCTTGGCTTGCCAAGGCCCGCCGTTGGAGCATCATTGGAGCAAACTTGGCCTTGGGAGCGGCACGGGATGCGGCAGGGGCGCTGGCAGGAACTGCGCCGCCAAAGGCCTCTTCATCGGCCTCGGGCTTCCCCTCTGGAGACGCCTCAAGTTCCACCGGGGTGTCCAGCGTCCGAACCTCCTCGCGAATGACAGGTCGTTGGACGGACCGAGGGACGTACACATCGTAGATGAATGAAATTGGCTTCCCGGCCACGAGGCTGATCCTGACGTCCTTGAGGTCCTCCTCAAGCCAGTTGTCCACTACTCCCCACGCCTGAATGAACGTCTCGTCCGAGTGATGGTCCAGCCGGTAGGTCACCCGCCAGCTGGGTGCAGAGGTCAGGTACGAGATCCTGAGGTCGTGGCGTGCGCCCTCCATGTAGACCGTGAGACCTCGTCTGTCGCTCTTGCGTTCAGCGGTGATGAGGCGCAGGAAGTACTGCAGGTCCTCTGAGGCCTGTTCATCCAGTATCTCGACGTCAAGGAGCTCCCGAATAGGGACAGGTACGAGCATCCCGGATGCATCACGTAGAATGAGCTTCGGGTTCCCGATTGCGACATCTCCGGCCGCGATCATCTCGGTCTCGTCCGTTCCCACTACCTCGCCCTCGACCTGGCTGGAGGTTGTCTTGGCACGGAGGCGATAGCCGGGCAGCTTCCGAAGAAGGCCGATCAGGGCCTCTTTCTCCGGTGGGACCAGGGCCTTCTTCTGGAGCTTCTCCTGGACATCCTCTGCTCCATCGTAGGAGACACCGACAACGGCCCCGCCTCCCTTGTCCACGACGAACAGGGACTTCAGGACATCGTCCATGTCCTCGCGCCGGAACTCCAGTATCGCGGTCTTTCCTTCGATCAGGCCGCCCCGCTCGACGTAGCCGACGCCATTCTTGTACAGGACGACACTTTTCACTGGGAGATTCTCGACCATGGGGTTGCTCCTTGCCTGGTGACTGCAGGGCACCTATTAGGAACTTTGCTAAGAGATTCTTGCCAAGATATTGACCAAGGATACTTCTCCAAGGGATTCCATGAACGGATGCATCACCCATTGTCTACTATGATGGCTCCCTCTCATCTTGCTCCTCAATTTCTGCCAGAGCTCCGAGCGTGTCTGGCTACAGTCACCCACAGGATCTATCACTCGTTCTCTTCTGCAGTTGTTTCTGAGGCGATCGCCACATTCTTCTTCCCAGTCTTAACCTGCCCTTGGGCCTGAGGGGCTAATCCTCGAGACGGAGGTAGTAATCCATCATCCTTTGTTGGCGTCAACGGATTGGAACTGGTTTGGGACTTGATGACCTGAACGACGATGGTGTGCGTGTGCGCATAGTGACCCTCTTGGGGCTGGTCTTTGCTTGGTCTGGCCACCGCCTTGATACGATTCTTGGCTTCCCGGGAAACCCCTTTGAACGCCTTGTCATATATCTTCCACAGACAGTAGATGTTGTAAAGCCCAGGCAGCCGCTTATCCGTGTCCCACACCCAGTCGCCCGCGCCCATATACCAAAGCTCATGAGATTCCTTCCCCAGAGGTTCCGGGGGCATCCCATCCTGGCCACTGACCGTGCACTCCAAGTAGATATCCACTGGTGCCTTCTCATCCAGAAGATTGGTGAAAGTGATTCTTACCGGGTCTCCGGCAGAGACCACTTTCCGATCGACACTCCAGTCGACTACTGACGTTAGTTTTCCTAAGCTAGTCACGTAGATTATTAGCCATGCAAGGACAAACGCAACAAGGAGCACTAAGACCTGAGCCCCGTCACCCCAAATCACTGCCCAGCCAAGTATGAATGTCGCGGCAGCGAACCCGATATAGATTCTTGTGATCCAATCCGAAAATACGCTGGTTTCCTTGAAAAAGGCGATTGAATTGGTAAGATCCAGATTCAGTGATCGCTCAAGAATCCTGGCTCGAACTGACGCGCATTTTGCATAGAACCGGTATTGACAGTCTAGCAAGCTCAGGGTGACTACAAGGACCATTATCGATAAAATCACTCCGAGTTTGACACCAGGAGAGAGCGCGACTGAAGGGGACGATGTAAGAAATCCCGACACAGCGAGGAGGCCAGTGACGAGAGTGAAACCGTACTTCCGCAAGTCTGACGTATAGCCATCAAATCGTTCGATAGTGCTGCGCGCCGCAGTCCATTCCGTCATCCGGTTGTCCGCATTAGCGGAGGGGGGAGAGGATGTGGGCGAGGAGTTCTGCGTCAAAAGCCACCCCTCCAAGTGCAACCCAGCGTGCCTTGGAACAAGTTCAGAGACCTTCGATCCTGTCGATGCTGATTTCTGATAGCCGGATGCAAGAATGGCATCCGGCACTCGGAACTGCTCCTAGACTATAAATCTCTCTGAAACGGGTTATCCCATGACCTACTGAGAAATCGCCGATCTCTGACGAGCTTCCAAGGAGGACGTCATCGGTTCCTGGATCGTGCCCTCGCTCGAGCGAGCGAATAACTCACCTGCCCTCGGAACAAGAGTGCAGCACGACCGAAATCCTTCATGAACGAGGTGATGTGGAGGAGCTTCTGTTCTATGGGGTCTTGCCCGACACTCTTGGCCGCGACCTGGCTCACGTCGGACATTGCTTCTCCTATCACGAAGAGCAATCGTGCCATGTCTTCGAGCGGCCCGAGCTCCCTTTCCATCGGCACCACCTCAAGCTCGATGGACCTTACCGACTCGCCCAGCCCAGACAGGAGTTTGGCCATGTGTACAAGGTCCTCGGCCATGAAGCCACATCCAGCGAAGAATCCCTCGAAAACTGATTTGTCGCGGTTGTAAACTACTGGAAGACCGTGCACGGTAATGCCACTCACCCTGGCCAGTGCGCTGCTGAGTCGCAGAAATTTCTCAGCTACCTGTGCGGCTTCTACTCCAAGAGCCTTGTCAGGATCCAAGAAAGCTTCGAAGGTCAGGCTCGTGAGAGCGCTTCCGCATTCTCTGAGGTTCAGAGCCACACCCTCCAACAGTTTGGCCTGATCGTTAGTGAACACGGTATGGCTACCACAGTATCGGATATCCCGCTTGCGGTGGCTGACTCATTGACACACCAAGGACGATGTGCAACATCAGCTTCTGCCGATCCGAGCCCACCCTGCTGCGCGCATTCCTTCATGGAGGATGGACCGCAAGGGTAATCTTTCGATGCGGCAGTCGAAAATTCGTGGCGAAACTGGGTGGCAGGCTTGCACGGGTCCGATTGCCAGTAAGGACATCCCGTCTTGTCCTCCGGTTTCCACAGCTCTCCGATATTCCCTTCTTCCTCCGGTATCTCAATGAGCCGGCAGTCTTCGATCCCGTGTTCTATCGCCACACACCTTTGAAGAGGACGGACGAAGTGGATTTTGTGAGGAGATCTCTGAGGGAAGCCAGGGATGGCTCAAGGCTCAACCTCGCCATAACCATTCGAGGCACGAGAACGCTCATGGGGGGAATCGGGCTGGATACTACAGACTGGGAGAATGGCCGTGGGCAGTTAGGATACTGGCTTGCGAAACCGTACTGGCACAAGGGTTATGGATCTGAGGCGGCCTCAGCAGTTTGTCGCATTGCTTTCCGAACGCTCAAGCTCCACCGGGTCGATGCGAGCGTCTTCCAGTTCAACCCGAGGTCGATGAAACTCCTCCGTCGACTGGGATTCGTAGCCGAGGGAAGGAAGCGATCCGTGCTCAATAGGGGCGGCAGGTGGCATGACGAAGTCCTCTTCGGGCTGCTGGCCACTGATTTTAGGCCATTCTTACCTAGGAAGTGAGGAGAGGGAACACACATGACGAGAGCAAGGCGCGATGTTGTTGCACTGCCGGAGATGCACGCCGCTTGTTCCCAACTGCCAACGCTCACTGCTTTCATGGATAATGACTCCAAGGAGGTCCGGTTCCGGGTTCCATGGTGACCAAGGACGGAAGATTGATTATGGACCTCTTCACCCATGTGATCTTTGCCTATCTCCTGTCATTCATTATCTGGGGGCCCGGTGCTCCTCAGTACATCGCTGCAGGCGCCCTGGCAGGCGGGTTGCCGGATGCGGATGCGTTACTGTTCCCTCTGGCGCGCCGATTCCCTATCCTCCAGCACCACGGGATCACGCACTCGATCCTGGGAGTCACTGTAATTGCTGCCGCAGGGAGCTTTCTCTTACCCTATCTACCCTATTTCACCCACTCATCGACCCTCTTTTACTTTGTAGCGATGGAGATCGGCGGGCTCGCCCACATCCTCCTGGATGGTTTCACCCACTTCGCGGTGACTCCATTTCTTCCGTTCTCGTCAAATCGGCTGCGTCTCGACGCTGACGTCGCGATCAACGGTGTCATGCTCACACTGACCGCGGTCACGATGGTCACCTTGGGACTCGAACGCGGAACCGTTCCCTTCACGGTCTGGATCGAGACGGCATGGATACTGGCCGCGATTTACGCGTGTTATCTGATCGTGCGGGGGGTCGCTCGATGGCGTGCAGGATTGGTCCGCAAGCGGGAGGGTTATTCGTCCGTCACTCCGACAACGAATCCCTGGGCGTGGACTCTTGTCGACTGGCAGGACACGTCGGATCACTATAGCATCCGGTACAGGAGTTATCATTTCGGTGAGCCGGAGCCGGCCACTGAGCGGAAGATGACGGTGAGCAAGGTCGCTCCCACAGAAGGGCCAGTCCACACGGCTCAGGAAGCACTTGACCGATCATACCTTCCTGCAATGACCATGAACCGCTGGCTCTCCATACGTCCCCACTTCGGGGAGGCGGTCCCCCGCGGAGATACGTTCGAGGTCGTGTGGTACATGGTCGAATCGACAAGGGCCGGTCGCAGGCTAGGTGTGCACGGCGTGATTGACTGCGCCACAGGCAAGATGCAACTGCGTTCAGGGCTTTTCCGGCCGCCTGCCGCAGTCGGTAGCTGATAAATCCAACAGCGCTTTTCCTGCTTTGCATGCCGTTGCTCTCAATCCACCAATCAAAGGGTGACACGATTGCATCAGAGATAATGCAGAGACTGGACAAGGAATGCGAAGATGCGTTCGACAAGTTGGACCCCAAGGCCGGCCGCAACTGGGTCAAGTTCGTAACGGAAGGGAAAGCGACGGGCAAGATGTCGGTAAGTTACTGGGCGAATCCCGGTGGAACCATCTGCGGTTATGTCGCGTGGGAAACCATTCCTGGAGTGGGGCGACGCGTAAACCTGCTGTTCCTGGACAATGCCCATCAAACGACCAGTGACCTGAGGAGCTTGCTCGAGGACCTCGGGGAGACCGACAAGACTGATGGACCAGTATTTGCGATCTTTCCTGACGGAATGCCAGGCTTCTACAAGGAAAGACAGGCATTGATTTTCGGCCCGGCGGGATTCGTCCACTTCGACCGCGTGACGATGGTCTTCCCAAAGGATAAGCGCGTGCCAGCGGCCACCGAACTCACTGGATGGGAGTTTCGTCACCCCCTGCCTGAGGATGAGACAGAGATCATTGATCTCGCCTGCCGGGCCTACTGCAACTACGAAGAACAGCTCGTCTGGCCGATGGTGAACCTGGAACAGGATCAGGCTGCATGGGTGAATTACATACGGGATGAGGAGACAGTGGTTCGAGAGGCCTGTTTCGTGCTCGTGGCGGGAGAGAAGATAAGGGGACATGTCACCGTGATCCGGGGACCTGATGGCCCCTACATCGCCAATATCATGGTAGACCCAAGTTGGCAGGGAAAGGGTATCGGAAAGGCTCTCCTCATCCGAGCACTGAGAGTACTGCGCGCCGACGGTGCCGAAGAGGATGTCCAACTTTTCTACATACGGCAGAATGTGCCGGCTGGTGTCCTCTATCGCTCAGTGGGGTTCGTGCAGGCGCCTCGCAGGCCGACCATCTGGGGAGGTTCCTGGTTGAAGAAGGAAACCATCGATAAGGTCTTGAAGAGCTCCACGAACGCAAAGTACCGGTAGGTGCCTCGACCTCAGGGGGCTCCGATCAAGAGCTTCAGATAGGGTATGCCCTACCGTTCAGGCGAACATTCCGACCGATTCCTTGCGGATGTCCTCTTCGCCCATGACCTTCTCTATGGCACGATCGAAGTCGGCCTGGAGAACGTAATCCCTCTCTTCCCTGATGGCGCACATTCCCGCCTCGGTGCAGATGGACTTGATGTCCGCGCCAGTAGCTCCCTCAGTGCGCTGGGCGAGGTAATCGACATCCAATGTGTCCCTGACATTCATGGGCCTCAGATGGATCTTGAAGATCTCCGCCCGTCCTTGGACGCCAGGGAGCGGGATCTCCACGATCCTGTCGAACCGGCCCGGCCTCAAGAGAGCCTCGTCAAGTATGTCGGGTCGGTTGGTAGCCGCGACCAGCTTCACGTTCGAAGGTGGTTCGAAGCCGTCCATCTCGGCAAGCAGCTGCATGAGGGTGCGCTGAACCTCGCGATCCCCACTGGTAGCCACTTCCAGCCGCTTTGCCCCAATGGCGTCGACCTCGTCGATGAAGATTATGCTCGGAGCCTTCTCCTTGGCAAGCTGGAACAGCTCCCGGACCAGACGCGCGCCCTCCCCGATGTACTTCTGGACCAGTTCGCTACCGACCAGGCGAATGAATGTGGCGTTAGTGTGGTGAGCCACGGCCTTCGCGATGAGGGTCTTTCCCGTCCCGGGGGGACCGATGAGGAGGACTCCCTTGGGTGGAACAACTCCTACCTTCTGGTATAGCTCGGCCCTGAGTAGCGGATACTCTACGGCTTCCCGGACCTCCCGGATCTGGTCTTCCAGGCCGCCTACGTCATTGTAGGTGATGTCAGGCTTGGAAATGATCTCGCTGGCGCTCACGAGGGGGTCTATCGAGGCTGGGAGCACCCCCATTACGGCAAGGGTCTGCTTGTTCAGCGCTACACGGCAACCGATGGTGAGCTTGTCGTGCTCTATATTCTCAGCGGAGCTGACAACGAAGTCCGGACCGGTTGAGCTCTTGACCACGACCCGACCGTCGGTCAGGACGTCACGGACGGTACCGACGATGAGTGGAGGATATCGAAGTCGCTCGAGCTCGGCCTTGATCCGCTTGTTCTCTCTCTGAAGGCGGAGTATCTCACCTTCTAGGTACTGCCTCTCGCTCTCTACTCGCTTTATCGCCTCTGCGAGCTGAAGGTTCCTCAGCTCCAGAAACTCACGACGCGAATAGGTATCATCACTTGTCGATACTCCCTCGTTGCTCATGTCTCAGGTCCGTTTGGATATATGCACAAGGGGCTTAATAACGACAGAGGTTGATTGGAACTGCAATCCATGAGGTCCGCAACGGCATTCGCCCCAGGCCATGTGACCGGCATCTTTGTCCCAGTCGTTGAACCAGTGGATCCATTGGCCAGAGGATCGTTGGGCGCAGGGGTCGTGCTCGACAGGGGGGCATGGGCCACGGTAAAGGTGCGCGAGGCCGATAGAACCCGCCTCGATCTGCGCCATGACGGACGCCCGTCCCGCCTCCCGATCACCCAGCATGCCCTGAGAACCATTCTGACAGGGGTAAGAGGGAAATGGTCTGTGGAGGCAGACGTCTCTCACGACCTTCCGGTAGCCCAGGGCCTGGGAATGAGCGCGGCAGGCACCCTAGCTGCCTCAATGGCCCTTGTGCAGGCATTGGACGTGCACCCTTCGTTGGCTATCAGGGCAGCCCATCTGGCAGAGCTTGAATGCCACGGCGGCCTAGGTGGAGTCTCTGCAATACTGGGTGGCGGCATAGAGGTGAGACGGAAGGCAGGGATTCCTCCCTTGGGGGTGGTAGAGAGGACCCCTTCCTCGGCCGTTCTGCTGCTCGCGGTATTGGCCAAGCCGCTGCCATCCCCGCCCTTGCTGTCCAGCGCAGCCTTCCTGAGGCGTGTGAGGATGGCCGGGAAGGATCTCCTTGGAAAGCTGCCATCACCCCCAGTAGACATTGACCGACTTCTGGAGGTTTCTAGCGAGTTCACAGATGCGATGGGACTGGCCCCGCCACTGCTCAGGAAGGCCATTGATACCTGCCGTCAAGGGGGGGCGCTTGTCGCTCAGGCCATGATGGGACACACGCTCTTTACAAGAGGGGCGGACGAGGATGCTCGGCAATGGTTGGTGCAGAGAGGATTCCGCGTCCTGACCGTTCACATAGGGAACCACGGGGCCCAAGTCCGGGACACTGGCAAACTCGGGAAGGTAGTTCGTGGTTCGTGAGAAGAGAACTCAGCCAGAAGGTCCGGATGCGCCTGTCGCGCGGATACTGGTCTGGGCACGGCCTGGAAGATCACGGGAATCTGTAGAATGGGACCCTTGGCGAAAACGGTGGGCAGTGAGTGTCAACGCACCAGCTCAAGAGGGGAAGGCCAATGAAGCCATACTGGGTGTTCTGGCTAGGACCCTTGGTGTGCCTACTTCGGTCTTAGTGCTACGGCACGGGCATACATCAGCGTCAAAGAGTGTGGAGGTCCGCGGCCTTGACCAAGAGACGGTGGACACTCGACTTCGTGAGAATAGACCCTAGCGATCCTGTCCGGCCTGTTCCCCGATTGGTTCAGTGAATGAACCCGCCTATACCCACTCCTATCAGGTAGGTGACCGCGGCCGCGCCCATCCCGATACCGAACATCTCTATTCCACTCTTCAAGAACGGCTGCAGCGAGGTGAGCGCCCTGACAATACCGGCAATGAACAAGGCTATCCCTGTGATTATTACGGCCAGAAGCGAAGCCATCTGCGAGTTGAGGAACAAGAACGGCAGTACTGGAAGCATTCCGGAGACGGCGAACGCGGCGCCAGCGAACATCCCCTTCCTGCCAGCACGTCCCTGCTCGTGCCCGTGGATCCCATGCCGGTCTGCCAAGACCGCTTGAAGGAACTTGGGAGGGTTCTGATACAGGCGATGAACGACTTGCTTGGCCTCGTCATTGGTAAGCCCCTTCTCCTCGTACGCCTTCACGAGCTGCTTCTTCTTCGTTTCTGGCGCGAACGAGATGGCGTGCTGTTCGACCCGCTTCTGACTGGTACGCACCTCGTGCTCGGCCTTGACCGAGACATACTCTGCAGTCATCATCGAGAGCGTTCCGGCGATAAGTGCGGCGACCCCAGCTATGAGGACCGTCTTGCTTGACCCGGTGGCTCCGGCTACCCCTGTGACCAGCGCCACCACGCTCACGGACCCGTCTATCGAACCCAATATGACGCTGCGGAGCGCGCCCTCAGTAGGGTTGCCGACGGAGCGAATCGACTCCAAGGTTTCAATCTCGTGGGCAACCTCCTCAGACAAAAGTTCTCGGAACAGTTGCTGTGCATCAGGAGTGTTCCAGCGGGCCGACTGTTCGCGGTATCTTTCGATGCCGTTGACCTCCTCGCGGTGCAAGAACGGCATGACGAAGCCTACGCCAAAGATCCGGGCCAATCGAGCCAATATCCGGTGATCTAACGAAGGGCCGGCGTGCGGAACTGGCCGGTTCAGCTTGCGCAGAAAGTCAGCCCAGTGCCCCGCATGCTTTTCTTCATACGCGGCAAGGTTCCTGAAGAGCTCAGCTCGGCTACGGTCGCGATCCTGTTCGGCCAGAGTTGAGTAGATCCAGCGGCTCGATACCTCATCACAGTAGTTCAGCTCCATCTCTTTGAGATTGGATGCGCTCCACTGGGAAGGTGCTGTTCCTTCTGCCATTGCCACCCTTCAATAGTTTTCCTTCGAATATGAAGGCTGGGGAGCGCGGGATCGCTCGACCGAGCAGGCGCCTATTTCACTGCGGCACCGCATTCTGAACAGAACTTCGCCCGGGGGGATATCGAGGCTTGGCAGGCCTTGCACACCTTGCGAGTCATATCGGTGGCGCAGTATGGGCAAAAGGGAGCTCCCGGCACTGTGGGTCGTTGACACTCTGGGCAGGGATTGCCCAATGGAGGGGCACCCGGTTGCGGAGCCCCGCAGTAGGGGCAGAAGCGGGACCCTACAGGGACGAGCCTGCCACATTTCGGGCATAGGTGAGGGAGGCCGAGCCCCGCGAACCCAAAGCCCCACCACGGCAGGAACATGGGCCAGAAGCCAACCCCCACTCCCTGGCCACCTCCGGGCGGAGACCCAGATGGACCTGCTCCTCTCGCGAACATGATTCTCTCTGATGATGACATCAGATGCTTTCACATTTGCTATGGGGGGAGGATGTCACCTCGCAACGCACGTTCATTAACCCCGAGCTCCATACAGTATCTCGCTTAGGATACACGAGGGCACCAACCTATGATTGACGCACGCTGCCCTATTTGCGGGGCCAAGGCCGAAAGACCGGGGGAGTTGTGCGTCTTTTGCGCCATGGACCGGAAATGGAAACATCAGATGGTATTGATAATCGTCATCGTGATAGTGGTCGTCATTGCCATTGCAGCATTTGCTTTTCTTGTGCTCATCAGCGTATCAACTCCAGGTCCTACTGGAACAACAGCCCCCAAGACGCTCTCCATGTCATCGACCGGCAGCGGCACCCTCGGCACCCCTTCTCCGTACTCATGGGCCCTGACCTCGTGTGTGACTGCCACCCCTTGCAACACATACAACTACACCGTGAGCGCATCGTCGGGGCTTACCACCGATCAGTTCGGGATCAAACTCATGACTACATCGGGCACCTTGGTGCCCGATAATTGGATTGCCGTGATCTGGTCATTCAATGGAACCCAACCAGAGGCGCTGTGGAACTCGTCAACCTCGATCAATACCGGTTGGACTTGCCTATCCGGATTGACTTGTCCAGTTAATGCCCTACAAGACGCTGGTCTGCTCGTCATCACACCCCACGGAATGGACCTGGCAGGCACTGGCGACACTCTGGCAGTCTACGGGCTGGGTTCTACCTCTGTGAGCGGTGAAGTGACTTTCTGATGAATCGACTTTGACCTGACGATACCCCTTGGTCTTAGGAGGATTTATCTGGCGGGGCCGAATACTCTATCGCGTGTCCAGGACCGGTCACCCTAAATCTCCGCTTTGGAGACTTGTCGCAATCAGTCTGATCGCAATTGTAATTATTATTGGAACGATTGCAGTTCCATCGAACTACAATCTAGGGGCGCACCTCTCCGCAGGGTCTGCCAAGCTCGTTCAAGTTGGTATGGGGGCCGTGACGCCCGCTGTAGCCGCCTCGCCTGACTTGCCTCACTCATCCTGTGGCTCTGGTCAACCGGTGGGAAACACCCCTCAGCTGGTTCCATCGATATGTGTCACCAATACAGTACTATGCGTGTCAGGATCCAACTGTGGTGGCACTCCGACCAGTACCAACGTTCATCTCTGGGTCAACGCGACCGGGAACAAGGTGGTGCGGACTCGTCCACCTTGGGTCCAGGTAGTATTCGTGGTTGAAACAACGGTGTACGACGGCGTCTATAATGCCACCAACGGAGACAATGGATATGGCATAAACGGGAAAGACCCTTGCGCCGGGCCCTGCAGGGAATCGGACGGAGCCCCTTTCTTTGTCCACAATGTCGGCCGAATTGCCCAGGGGATCACCATGAAGAACGCCGGTGTTGCCTCTTCTAACAGCGTTACCTTCGGTTTGGTTGACTACTCCACGAACAACGATTCCCAGGTGGCTGGTTCGGATGACCATGACGATGGTTACGGAGATTACTACAACGTTGATGTTTCTACATTCGAACCTGCTGCCGCGTTCAACAACTCAGTGAGGACCGAGGCATCATCCGGTACCCTGTTCGGGGGCAACTGGGTCCCGGTCAAGTCGATCCTGAGCCACTCCAACTTCTCTTCCAACTTTCTTGATTCTCCCATGATAACAGCGATCTACGAAGCGGCGCACGGTATTGGCCTTGGGTGGAACAGCAACTCCTCTACTTACCATGTGATCGTTTGGATCGGCTCCACCTTGCCTAAGGACCCAAACTATCAGGGCGATTATTGTGTGACCTATAACAACTACGCGGAAGCGTGCCCCGATCCAACCCCAACCGTCGAGCCTGCCTATGATTCAGAGCCGACCGGCGAAACAATGAGCGCTATCACTAGCCTAGCCAAGTCAGAAGGCACAGTCATCGATGCTATCGACCTGCCAGATGGCATGACGGAGCTTGGCTCCGGAGATTACGTGACCGGGAGTGCGACTCAGATGACTGCGGCTCAAGCCGATGTCACGAGTATCCTCTCTGCTGGGTGTTACCTCGCCCAGCAGACTGGTGGAACATGGGAGGGTCCCACCCCGGCCAGCACCGGTGTTGGCTATACTTGCTCGGCAGCTGCCACCAATACCTCTGCGGGCAACCTCACTGACAAATTCCGTACGCCTACTGATGGCAACTATACCTGGGGCGATAATCCATCCTTGGCATGGGCACTCACCAACATCGCGTTCCCTGTTCTTTCTGAATCCTCGAATGTGGCCGCCTACGGGACCAAGTCGAACGCGTTCACGTTCATTCCATTCGTTGTCGGCTCCAACGAGGGCATCTCGTTGGCCACTGGGACCGGCATGGTCTTCTCGTGCGTCTCGAATGCAACCGATATCACGCAGGCATGCATGTCGTCATGGAAGGCCGCGGTAGTCGGTGGAGAGTCCTGGGGCTGGCCAAATACCGAGATGTGGCTGAACGACTCCTGGAGCGTCAGTTTCAATGTTACGGCAGGTGCGTATTTCCCGGCTAGCTACCTGAACGAACTGATTCCAGTTGATGTGTGCATTGCCTACTCTGGGTGTCTTGGCACAGGGGTTACTGGTTTAGGAGCGAGCGTATTCTCACAGGTGAACTACGGAAACTACCAGCAGAACAAGATGATTCAATCGTTCCCTCCAGCCTTTGTGACTGTAGAAGCGCCTCCATTTCCACCACTTACCTCTGTGATTGTTAGCCCGACTTCGGCCTCGGTCATTACGAACGCGACGACCGCACCCTTCTCCGCAACCCCCGTGTGCGCCGGAACGTGCCCCACCGGGACAACTTACACCTGGAACCTCACGAATAATGCACTTGGTACGCTGATCTATTGGAGCTCCGTCTCGGTAGAATTCGAGGCTGGAAGCATCGCCGGGAACGTGACCCTCTTCGTGAATGCCACCTTGAATAACGTGACCAAGAGTAATTCGACCGTGATCAGCATCGTCCAGGGACTGACCTCTGTCAGCGTGAGCCCGCAATCGGTAACGGTTGTACTCGGGGACTTGCCGAACATACCATCCTTCACAGCAGCACCTTCTTGCAAGGACAATGTTTGCCCACCGGGTGTATCCTATTCGTGGTCTCTTTCTCACAGCTATTTGGGGAGGCTTAACGCGAGCACTGGCCAAACTGTCATTTTTGACGACGCCGGCTGGAATGGATTGGAGGCTGTGTTTGTAAACGCCACCCTAGGTGGCAGAACCGTGCAAAGTCAACCGGCGATGATCACTTTAGAATGGGCACCGATTCACGAGGTGATTGTCTCCCCATCATCGGTAGCGTTGCCAACTGATGGAAGTTACAATTTCACTGCTTATCCCGGATGCGGGACCCTCATGTGCCCGCCATGGGGGACCTACAGTTGGTCCCTAACCAGCGATCTATGTTCGTTGAATGCCACGTCGGGGCAAACCGTAAGGGTCACCGCTGGAGGCATCACTGGAAACACTACCCTCCTTGTGAAAGCTACCATCAACAGTACTACGATCCGCAGTTCTCCTGTTCCTATCACCGTCGTCTCCACCTCACCCTCCCCCTTGGCATCAGTGTCGATCAATCCACCTACGGCGACCGTTGAGCCGAGCGGTTCCCTCACATTCACGGCAACGGTCATTTGTGTTGGAGGGACTTGCCCCCTCGGGGCGACTTACTCCTGGTCATTGACGAGCATCTTGGGCCATCTCAACTCCAGCTCAGGACCTGTTGTGAACTTGACCGCTGGGCTTAACCTCGGTACTGTGGCCCTGTTCGTCAACGCCACTTTGGAGAATGTGACGAAGATGAGTGCTCCGATCATCATCACCATCGCAATCGGTTCCACGCCCACGATCTATTCCTTCACGGCCTCACCCTCACGGGTCGACCTGAATTCCTGGACCATCTTCACAACCAATGCGAGTGGAGGTGTGGGAGCGTTGAGTTTCTCCTACTTCGGCCTTCCCCCTGGGGATTGCCCCTCAGCAAACTTCTCGGTCCTGGCCTGTCGTCCCAATGCGGCTGGGATCTATGGTGTGACCGTTACGGTAACCGACCAGGCCGGTCACTCCGCGGCGCGGGGGCTGATGCTCACCGTCGTTCCAGTCACGGTAGGTCCTGCGATCAACTCGTTCGTGGTCAATCCAGCCACTGTGACGGTAGGGTCCCCAACGACTTTTGACATAAACGTGAGCGGAGGTGTTGGAACCATAATCTATCGTTATACGGGTCTTCCCCCAGGCTGTTCTTTCCAGAATGTAGCCTCAGCGAGCTGCATCCCCACTGCTGCGGGGACTTACACCATTCGCGCCTTTGTGAACGACAGTGATGGGAACAGTGTAAACACCACGGTACAGTTGACGGTCACTGCGAGCACATCAACCGCATCCATTCTTGAGTCGCCCTTCCTCCTGGATGGACTCTTGGCGGCCCTAGTGGTTGTGGTAGTGATCCTGATGTTCACCGTTGGCCGCAAGAAGCAAGTGGAACAGACAATAGTTCCACCACCTCCGAGTGGGATCCTTGATGAAGTGAAGCCGGTTTCTCCCCCACCACCGCACCTTCCGCCCGCCGGGGACGCGCCACCAGACGCGAAAGATGCGGAGGCGCCAAAGGTCCAAACCTGATACATTTCCGCTTGGATTGATGAACATTCGCCCTAGCAATGCACTCAACCCGATGTGACGCCCAGCGCTCAAGAAGCTATAGTCATTCCTTGGTCGAACTGACTTGATCTTTCGGGGGCCATCCGACCTGTAGAACCACGAATATCCCCATGCTGACTATGATGAGCGCCACCAGAAGATTGGAAAGCTCCTCCATTCCATTGAGCGACAGCAATACCGAGAGTATCGCGAATGCTACCACGCCCAGGCCCGATGAGAGGGATGCGGCCTTCCACATGGTAGAGACCATCGGCCTCACTAGACCTTGCCTTCCAACGGTCCGTCCACTATGACGTTGGGCAGCCACGCCTTCACTGCCTCGCGCCGCTTCTTGTGTTCCTCAAGGAAGTTCTGGACCCTGGGCACGAGACGCAACTTGCATTCTCCGCAGAGCAGCTCTCCGTTCCTGCAGGTTCTCGTGATCTCGTCGAATTCCTTCTGGTTCGGGGCAAAACGGCTCCGCCACATGGACCAGACCGAACAAATTTCGGGCACCGCGCCTATGCGCCTCTGCTCGGCAACAGTGGCCCTCCCCCCAGTAAATGCATTGGAAAGCTTCCGCTTCACGTCGCTTGGGGAATCTCTCAGGAAGATGGCGGTGTCCTTCGCCGAATCCGAGGAGCTCATCTTTCCCTCTCCCTGGAGACTTGGAAGAAGGATGTTGTGGAGGAGCGCTGGCTTGGGATATCCCAGGGACTCGGCGACGTCACGAGCCACACGGAAGTGGGGATCCTGGTCGATGCCACATGGGATGAGACATGGAACTGGGTGACCGGCGAGCTTCGACGGCAGGAACGCCGGCGCGGCCTGTATGGCCGTATAGAAAATGCTACCGATATTGTTCTGATGCGCGAAGCCAAAGACCGCCTTGGCGGTAGAGAAGGTCACGCGCTTCGCGACCTCTAGGGAAATTGGGTAAAGCGTGCGGATGGAAATCGTGTCAAAGAGGACGTGCGTCCTCTTGGGATCAAAGCCAGGAGCAAGGAGATCAAGGAGGTTCTCCATTCCTAGTCTGTGGGCCTCGTCCAGTGCGAGGTCCTTCTTGAAAAGGAACTTCTCATCGTCAGTCATCTGGACCCACATGTCGACGTGGAGCCTCTCCTGCAGGTAGGAGCAGAACTCGAATGGTGTGAGATGTCCGAGGTGCACGTCCCCTGACGGGCCCCGTCCGGTGTAAAGGGCAAAGTGGTTGCCGCGCTGATACTCGTCCAGTACCCAGGGCAAGTCCCGGTGTGAGAAGTATATCCCGCGCTCAAGCAACGGATGGAGCGGGCGGCCTAGCACCCCTCGCAGGCGCTCCAGAAGTGGCTCGTCCAGGCTGGAGGTACCGAAGAGCACCTTCAGTCTCTCGTAGTCTATCTTCCCTTCGACCTTCCATGGAGTGACGGTGAACTCCTCGTTTTGGGGCTGAGGCACAACCGAGGATAGGCGGGCGCCGGAAAAACTTTGCCTCACCCTCCATTTGCCCGCATTATGAGAAAACTCATAAACTAAGGCTTTGTCCGGAGCGCCAAGGTTTACCGCACATGTCGAAAACGAATCTCGCACCGATGGCCCTCGCCGCAACGATAACCCTGCTCGTCACCTGTCTCGTCCCATGGACGGGATCCGGGCTCTTCTTCGGAGACGCAGCGGCTTCCGGCCATGTGGTCGTTGACCAAGCTGGGCACGCTCACCAGTCAGATGCCCTGATCTCGGTCACAATAACCCCCAATGGAACTGATGTGATCTCGGGACAGGGAGCGCAGTTCGAGGCCCAGGCTGTCGCCAACAGCCCGGGAATGTCTTCCTTCACGTACTCGTGGACGGTCGGCCCCAATGCCCCTGGTGGCATCACACAAGATTCCGGCTCAACCACCACATTCATGGCCTCACAGGTATCGACCGCGACCTCGACCTCCCTCACCGTTACTGCAATGGCATATGACGAGCTGATGGGTTTCGTACCCGTTACCGCAAGTGCTACGGTGATCGTGGTAGTGATACCAATCCTGGTGGCGGAGCCGCTCACGGCCTCCCCTGACCCCACGACACCTGGAACTCATGTCACGCTCGCGATGACGTTGGAAGGCGGTCTCCCGCCATTCAATGTGACCTGGAGCCTTGGTGACGGCTCGACCGCCAAGGAAGTGGTCTCGGCAGACGGATCCTTCCACATCGATCACGTCTACGAGGCAGGGTCCTACACCCCTTCTGCCACAGCGATCGATTCCGCGGGAGAATCCTCCTCGACCTCTACCTTGACCACCCTAATTGTTTCGAGCCGGCTGGCCGTAACGTTGTCCGCGCCCAGCCAGGGGGACGTGGGGGATTCCGTGACCGTTCAATCCTCTGTGAACGGTGGAGATCCTCCTTACTCCTTTGACTGGACCGCTTCATCAGGGCAAAGCTCGCTGAGCTCGGGTTCCTGGTCAGTTCCACTCCTCACATCAGGTCCGGTCGGCATTTCCCTTGCTGTCACTGACAGCCTGGGACAGGTCGCCTCGGCAGCTTCGATAACTATAGTCTCGAATCCCCCTCCTACCCTCGTACTGGGCTCTAGTCTGACCTCAACCGATGTTGGCATGTCCTTTCCCCTCGCACTTGCAATAGACGGTGGCACCCCGCCTTACATGGTTACGTGGACGGACGAAGCTGAAGAAGCCAGCTTCTCGTCCACCTTTGCTTCTCCAGGGAATTACCTGTGCCCTTACGCGTTCGCCATCCCGGGGAACGTGATCATCGAGGCATCCATCACAGACAAGGATGGTGCTTCGACCAGCGTGAACGAATTGGTCGGGAAGGTGGTCCCGTTACCCTCCGTGAACCTGTCCCTTTACCCATCCACTCCCACGGTCGGGACCACACTGAACGTCTCGGGCATCGTGGGCCATGGCCTCCCACCATACACCTATTCATTCGCCTTCTCAGGAACGGTGGATTCCTATTCGCCGCTGTCAGGATCCCTTCGCGGACCCGGAGTCGCGACCTGGTCCGGCTCCGTTCCAGGTGCGTCACCGGTGCTCGTTACCATGTACGTTACCGACTATGGAGGCGCGGAGACGACCGGATCGCTCACCATCTCCGCAGTGACAAGACTGGAGGGGTCTCTCACGCTCTCCCCCTCACTCGGAGAAGTGGGACGGCCACTGACCGCAACGGTCTCGACAACTGGAGGTACCCCCCCATACACTTTCTCCATCTCAGGAACCGACGGAGAGAGCGTCACAGGACTTGCCCCCACCCCAGGAATCCGTTCCGTTCAGCTCGTGCCCGCGGTTGCCGGCAACATAACTTTCACTCTCTCCATCTCAGATAGCTTGGGACGAGCGATCGATCAACAGGCGGTGGTGGACGTGGCTCCGCTCCTCTCAGCTCAGATGGAATGGAGCCCGTGGATCGCCGACGTCGGCGATCACATCAACGTGACAATGATACCGGAAGGTGGCTGGGCTCCATACTCGGGAACGCTGTCCACCTCGGCAGGCAGCATCTTCTTCGTGAACGGGTTCGCTGGGAGAGCCACGCTCCCCCTCTTCTTCCCTACACAAGGCACCTTCTCGCTGACCCTCACTATATCCGATTCGATGGGGTCGACTGCAAGTCGAACGGCCTCGATCACGATCAATCCGCAGCCCACAGTGACCCTGACCGTCTCCTCTCAACGATCCGAGGTTGATGTCCCAGTAACCTTCATGATATCAGCCGTTGGCGGGACACCCCCTTTCACCACGGGAGTATCGTTCGGAGATGGAACGACGTCTTCCCAGCAGGACGTGGAACATACATTCCTCAAGCCGGGAACGTATCTTGCAAGTGCAACGCTCAGGGACTCGACCGGAAACGCCGCCAGCTCGTCCACGATCAGCATGATCGTAGTGCCACTTCCTCAGGTGGCCGCCACTGTTGCGACACCATTCGGAGATGTGGGCCTCGGTGTCGCTTTTGAAAGTGACGTTAGCTTTGGCATGCCCCCTTATGATTTCTGCTGGAGCTTCGGTGATGGATCGACCAGCGCTGAGGCGAACCCGACGCATACCTACACGGTTGCCGGCCTGTACCACGTTACCCTCAGGATCACAGATTCGATGGGAGAGAGCGCGTCTAGTCCCGTCATCAACCTGACCGTTGAGCCTGCGCCGGCTTTGAGCATAAGCGCCAACGCGACTGCGATCGATGCGGGGGAATCCGTCTCCTTCACGGCAACTTCCATTGGCGGTGCCCCCCCAGGAACGGTCCTGTGGAACTTTGGTGACGGTTCTGATGCCCAAGGCTTCACGGTAGCGCATGTCTACGAATCCACCGGCAACTACGCGGTCACTGCGACACTGTCCGATTCTGCGGGAGGCAAGGTGACCTCCTCGGAGACCATGTCGGTCAGCCCACCACTCTTCCCGACAGCCGTAGCGGAAGATCCGACCATGGCAGAAGTTGGATCTGCGCTTACGCTCTCCGAAACTCCCATAGGCGGCGTCTCTCCCTTCACGGCAGTCTGGGAAATAGGTGGCACTCACGCCGCAGGGTTGGGCCTGACCACCTGGTCTCTCACGCCAACCACCCCTGGCGTCCTCTCAGGCACCTTGAACCTAACTGACGCGACCGGAGCCACCGTGAGAACGACCTTCTCGGTCCGTGTCGCAAGTCCCCTTCTCATCAATGCCTCCGCCACACCGGCCCTGGCAGAGGTTGGTTTGGCCCTCACGCTGCAATCCTCCGTTTCGGGCGGTGTTGGGCCATACACCTTCGTATGGACCCTGCCTACCGGACAGGTAGAAGGAAGGAACCTCAGCACGCTGACCACTTACCCAGCCACGGCAGGGATGCTGTCGGCATCGGTTACCGTCACGGATGCTCTTGGCCAGTCCCTCTCGTCGCTCCTCTCGGTCAAGGTCGCGCCTCGTCTCGCGCTCGCCATTCCCTCAACTGGTCTAGCGGCGGACGCAGGCATACCGTTCCCCCTTCCGGTCACCATGACTGGAGGTGTAGGGACCCCGGTGATCTCTGTGAGCACCCCCATGGGGCTCTCTCCAACCGTGAACTCCCTGGTCTTTCCCGATCCCGGGACCTATCCGATCTCAGTGTCTGCCATTGACGCCGATGGTGCGATCGCAGTTGTCAATGCGAACGTTACCGTGAACCCTCCCCTCGCCGTATCCTTCTCCACTGCCCCCCACATCGTGGCAGCTGGTGTCGCCACGCTCTTCTCCGCTGACATTGCGGGCGGTTCCGGGGGGTTGACGGAGCGCTGGTCGGTCTCTGGTGTCTCCAGCTGGAATGGAGGTTCTGCCAGCATCACTTTCCCGGAACCGGCTACTTACTCCCTCGAATTCTCAGCATCCGACATGGCTGGAGACGAGCAACACATCCCGCTGAACGTCACAGCGATCGAGGATGGCCTGAACCTCTCCCTCGATGCCAGCTCTGCCGTAGGTCTATCACCCTTCGTTCCGTTGCTCTCCCTCAACCTGAGCGGAGGCCGCTCTCCGGTCAGCATCGCGATTCTCCAGAACGACCAACCAATCGTGAATCTCTCCGATTGGAATGATGGCGTAGCGTGGACTGGCGAGGCCGACCTGTACGAGCCCGGCACCTACCAGGTTACCGCTATCGCAACAGATTCTGTGGGCAAGAGCGCAAGCGCCACTCTCACCCTTACATCCTGCCCGTCCCTTTCCGTTCCCATCATCGATCCGGCGACCCCAACTGCAACGGCCGGCATTCCGCTCGATCTCACACTGAGATCCCTTAACGAGGCTTGTGGAGGGGCGCGCTCGAATGCGGTTTGGTGGGGTCCAGGGCTGCTCTCTCACGCTGGAGACACCGTCACATTCCTGAAGAATTCCAGCGGAACGACCATCGACCACCTGAGCCTCCTCATCCTCCTTCCGAGCGGGGAGGCGCTTGAGAACCTGACCGTACCAGTAGTCGTCTACGTGGGTGCAGGGGAGGCCGTACGGGTGCGCGAGATGGATCCATGTCCGATTGGCATAGCCGGTGAGAACCTGACGCTCTCATTCCAGGCTGTGGATGCTTTTGGCAACGCAAATGAGACCTACAACGGCTCCATGACCCTTACTCCTTTAGGAAGCGAGGGAACGTCTTTCTCGGCGACATTTGACGAGGGTGTCGCGCAGTTCTCCTTGAGCTCGATCGATGCCACCTGGCAGAACTTTACAGTGGCCTCACCCCTGGACGCTCCCGCGGAAGTATCCGTCCGATGGATAGCGAACGGGGAACGCGTTCTTCTCAAGATCCAATCCTGGATGACGGCGGGCAACGATCTGTATCTCAACGTCTCAGTGACAGACATCTACGGAAATCCGCTCTCGAACGTGGCGGTTGAAGCAACAGCCTCGGGTCATTCGCCAGTTTGGGCAAACGCTACCGGGGGATGGGTCACGTTCACTATCCCTGGGGCGGCCAACGCCTCTTCGGTAACGGTCAGCGGCCCAGGTGGAGCGATCACAACGCTGAATCTCGATGGGCCCACCAGCGACCCAGGAATGGACACTCTTTCCATTTGCTTGAGCGGACTCCTGGTCCTCACGGTCCTAGCCTTTGTCCTTCTCTGGTGGAAACGGCGAAAGGGGACTACACCACCCCCAGCAGACGGAAGTCAGAAGACCATGACCGAGCTCTTGAAGAAGTGGCCCGGGGAAGACACCGATTCCCTCTTAGCCATGGCCGAAGAGGAGAAGATCGGCCGGGATGAGGCACGCAACACTTTGTCCGCAATGGAGAAGGCAGGGCTGGTGGAACACTTCTCCGATGAGGAAGGTGTCGAACGCTGGAGGGCCCCTGTGCCCAAGGAGGTGGGCAAGTGACGCACCGCGACCCACTGGACCTGGCCCTTCCCGTTGCCATCGTGATCCTCACGGTCCTCACTTTGCCCGCGCACATGCCTCAGGTCGCTCCTGGAGGGAACACATCACCTTTTGGCGCGATGATGATCAAAGCCGCGAACGCCACCCAGAATCTGTCCGCTTCCCTGAATCGCCTTGTGCTGATCGCATCCATCGGAGCTGGCTCAGTGGTCACCCTTGCATGGTGTAGGGTGGCCATCTCGTGGTTCAGCAACGATCCATCCAAGAAGATCACCGCAAAGGATAGGGCAAAGGACGCGGCGCTGGGGACCTTTGTGCTGCTTGCGGCCGTGTCCGGACTTGCCTGGGGGCTTGCTCACTGGGTACTCACCGGGAGCTGAGCTCGATGGACTGGGGAGGTATCGCCCGGGCCATCCTGTTCGCCCTGTTCGCCGCCTTGACCGGGGTCGTCACTGCAGTCATAGAACCCACCTACGACAACCTGTTCGTACCTGAGATGAGCCCTGCCGCTCTCTATGCCCCCTTCCTCGGTTCCGGCCACGCCTCCAACCTCTTCTCCGAAGGGGCGGCCTTCAGCAACTACATCCTGGTGAACGTCGTCGATCCGCTCTCCGTGCTCGTCATAATCGTGGTGGGGGTCCTTTACCTCATCCGGGCAACGCTTCCGTCTGCCGCCTCCACCTGGACACACCTCGCTCCGCGGTTGGTCCTTGGCATCCTCCTTGCGAACATGGTACTGCCCCTAACCTGGCTCCTCTGGTCAGTGGCTTCGGCGACATACCCTGTCTTCTACGACTATGATGGAGGGGCGTGGCAGACCTTTTCCAACATAGTCGGACCGGGCGCCTTCACCTTCTCCTGGGACAACGGGGCACTGGCCTTCGTCTGTTCGCTGACACTTTTTTCCCTCGTGCTCATCCTCACTTTCCTGGTCGCCTTCAGAGATGCGCTTGTTGCGGTCCTCCTTGTTCTTCTCCCTCCTCTGACTCTGTTGTGGCCGATCCCTTCCCTGTCTGGTCTCGCCGTGAAAGCTTGGCGCCTCTTCGCCGAGATGACATTCTTGCCCTGCCTCCTGGTCGTTCCTCTTGCCCTGGCCGTGGGCGCCAGCAGTATCCTGATCGTCATCGGACTGTTCACCGTGGCTGTCGGAATGCCGGTACTCCTGACGCAGGTTGGAGGGTCTCTTTCCAGCGCCGGCTTCCCGCATGGCGGTTCCATCGTTGCGGGTGGCTTCCTCGGAGGTGCCAGGGGAGCGGGGAACGCTGTCGCCGGGGGATTGCAAATGGGAAGGCAGGGATTCAAGGACGGCTATGCGACTGACCGCGAGCGTGGGCATGGTGGCGGCCAGCGCATCTCCTCTGGCACTCTTGCTGCCACCGGAGGCCTGCTCTGGGGAGTGGGCGAAGGTCTCGGCAAGGTCGGTCGCATGGTCTCATCTCGCGCTGCCGCCCCCATCCAAGCTGAGAGAACGCAGCCCCCACCGCCCCTGGGGAGGAACATGAGGATCGGTGCGTGAAGGTCCATTTCCCTGAACGGCTCGGTCGGCGGATGTCGATAGGCCCGTTCGAACAGCCTCGCGACTTCCTGCGATTCATGGTGTTCGCCAGCGTGGGCGCCCTTGTCTCCCTGGGAGTGGGCCTCCTGTGGGGCCTCCCGATCATCGCTTCCGGGGCGCTCCTCACCATGGTTCGCCGCGATGAGGAACCGCTGCTCTCGCATCTCCTGAGAAGGGTTGCATACTGTTTCTCCTCATCTCGAGCACCACCTTCTCTCGGACATCTGACACACTTTGGATGGAAAGACACATGGGGACGCGAGTGGCGTTTCTATGAGCACACCCCATATCCCATCTATGGAAAGTCCCCGGAGGAATTGCTGGACACCAGCATGGGAGTAGCCAAACTGCTTGCGAGCACTGCCGGTGAGACGCTGTTCTTCCGAGAGACGGTGCCCTGGGACATGGGGCCCTACCTTCCGAAGATCGGAAGGAATGAAACGCCCGCCATGATAGGATATGTTGCACTGCTCGCTGTGGCGTCTCGAGGACGTTACCGGTCCAGATTGATCCTGGGCGTCCCAGTATCGAAAGGGCGAACAGGCTCGCTCGCGACCCTTCTCGTCCAGGAGGGATGGCGACTCCTATCCGGGAAAGACCTAATCTCTACCCTGAGGAGAAACTTTCCTCTCTTCGGAGGAGCATGATGGCGCCCCCTTCCTCCAAGAAGAAACGGAAGGCCTCCCACGCAGTTCCATCAATCACGCTTGCTACGGTCGAGCCCTACTTCGTTGCCTTCACGGTCATCTCCGGAGCGATGGCTCTCCTCGGAATCCTGGTTGAGAATGTGCCTTTCCTGGTACTGGTCTGCTGGTTCCTTTTCCTTGCCAGGGAGATAGGCTCCTCCGCAAGACCGCCCTTGAGGGAGTATTCACCGAGCCTGCTGAGCGCGTTCATAGGAGTCGCGACCGCGTTCATTCCCCTGATCGCGCTAGGGATAAGGGTGGCCCTCTTCGCGTTCTGCTCTGCGGGACTGTCGTGGCTTCTCCTCCCCAAAGGTCCGGGCAGGAGAATGTCCGTTGCGTGGTCCCTCAGGATAGGAGGATGAATGCCCGGTCCACTCCCTCCTCAAGGCAAGGAACGGAAGGGTTCGTGGCGGTCATCGCGGGGAATCTTTGCTCCGAGGATCGTGAAACGCTTCCCGAGAGAGGTCGATGTACCGGCGTTGACCCCGATCGGCCGTACAGACATGCCCCTCTCCACGGTCATGCGCCTCAAGGTAGTGGGAACCGCAGAGGCGCTGCGACAGATCAGAGAGGACCGTTCCAATATCGATGCAGAACTCTCCTCTCTCCACTCCGAGGGTGACCCAAGATGGGTGATCCTCCGGCAGGAGGCAGAGGCGGCAGAACGGCTCGAGGAGTCGATCATCTCTCGCTCGACCCGCCTCTGGGAAGGGCTGGTCGGGTTCGTTGTGCAGGGTCGTTCGGCCATGGAGGTGGAGGATCGAGGCGAGCTCGTCGGGGACCCCTTCCTTTGGGCGGGATATCGCTTCCATGACCCTTCGTACAGGGTCTCGCCCCTCCTGGCTTCTCTATGGCTGGATTCGCCCTTCCCGTCGGAACTCTCTCATCCGCTCACCGATGAGGGGGTGGGTGCACTTCTGCCTTTGTGGGAGGACAGGTTGGATGAACCAGGTGGAGTGCTCCTCGGGTTGCATGCCTCTCAGGGCACACCGTTCTTCTGGGAACGATTCGGCCACCCCAGCCACTCCTCTGCGATATTCGGAGAGACGGGAAGCGGCAAGACATATGCCAGCGCAATTGGCTGGATGCGCCTCCGCTATTTTCACCCCGACCTCAGCGTTTTCGTCCTGGACCCTCTGGGCGGGCTGAGCGAGGTGGTGCGCGCGATGGGAGGGGCCACGTATCGCGCAGGAACGGGAGACATCGCGATCAACCCCCTGGATCCTGAAACGACTGCTGGCGACTCGAGAGCAAAGACCTCCCGGGTGGTCCTTCTGGTGAAGGCCCTCTTCCCGTCTTTGACCGACGAGGAGGCTGCAGTGATCGATTCCACGCTCTCCCGACTCTACTCGGGGCGGACAAGGGAGGGCGCTCCTCTTCTCGGTGACCTGCTCGATGCACTCAAGGGCCTTCCCTCGGTTCCCCCTAGGCTGGCCACACTGCTGGAGTCGACCGTGAGGGGGTCCCTCCAACATCTCAATCGACCTACGGGAATGAACCTCTCATCCCAGTTGATAGGCTTCGACCTCTCCGCTCTCACCCCGCCCGAACTGCCTTTCTTCCTTACCCTGTTGCTGGACTTCATCTATGGGGAGATGCGGCGCCGAACCGGACCCAAGCTCCTTGTCGTCGATGAGGCGCACTACCTAGCGAGGAATCCCGCCGTGGCGGGCTTCATGGACTACATGGTAAGGCACGTCCGTCACTTCAACGGGGGGCTGGAATTGATAAGCCAGAACCCGGAGGACTTCCTTGCCGATGAACACAGCCGCTCTGCCCTTCTGAACGTCGATAGCGTTCTGCTCCTTCGGTTGAAGGATGGGGGCGCGAGCATCGCATCGCTCATCGGGTTGAGGCCCGAGGAAGTGGCATGGATACGCAGGGTTGCGTTGCCCACGAACTCCGGTTACGCGGAAGGCCTCTTTCGCACGGGATCTCTCCACCTGCCCATTGCCATGGTGAGCACTGAACAAGAGAATGATTGCCTCACAGATGCATTCCTCAAGGAGAAGGAACACCATCGCCCATGTAAGGAAGGCATCAAATAGTGCTCAGATGCTGCATGGTGGAGTGGTCCTTGATGTCGTTCTGGCGGAGTAAAGGACCTGGGAAAGCTATGCACTCGTTCTCTCGATCCCTTGCAGTTGCCACAATTTGCCTTCTTGCCATGCTCCTGATGGCCCCCCTATCCAGCGCGTTCTCGTTCGCTGGAAGCCATTCCCCCCAATCGCCACTGGGAGACCGTTCCTCAAGGAACCTCTCAGGTAGCGCACGAGCTGCATCCACTCCCCTGTCCTGTTCCAAGCCAACAACTACTTCTTCGTTTTCCTACTGCTCATACTTGCTCAATCCCAATGCAAGTGGCAGCGTGCCCCTGAACCAATCCATCAGCGGCAGCATGGACACGGCAGCCTCTGCGGCCGTACTGAGCCTTGCCAACACACCGGTCTTGGTGATGAACTGGTACTGTCCGGTCACGCAACAGCTTACCAACGTAGTCTTCGCAATTTCTCTACTCGGACTGACGGTCGCCAGCCTCAAGAACCAGCTATCAACCTCGTTGTCGAAATCCTCCGAGGAGACCTTCATCAATTGCACGGCGGGTTCGACCGGTGAATGGTCCTTCTGGATGAATGGTCTCGACACCTGGGCTTACGTCCTCTCCGGGGTCTATTCTGGGAGCATCGTCGTGAACGGTTACTCAGGGAACCAGGTGGGGGCGAGCACCGACTTTCTGCTCAAGGTATATCCTGCCATCCCACCCATCACTATCCTCACTATTCCGCTGATGGTCATCGTCGTGTTCGAACTCTACGCTATCGTGAAGGACTTCCTGGCGCTGAACAAGCTTCGACCGGGAAATAGGAGGATGGGCGGAAACCCGCCACCCGCCACTGGTACCCCTCCCCAGAACTACCCTCAGGCGCAGGCTCCTTCTGCGGCAGTCGCGACCCGCCCTTACCCCCCTCCACCTGCTCCTCCTCCACAGAATCCGGCACAATACCCTCAACAGCCAGCCCAAGGGCAAGGTGGACAATGAGTCTAGGTATTGGCAGGAGCATAGCGCTCAGCGGAGCGGTCATGGGCATTGCCGGTGGGTTGCTCCTATGGCTGCTGGGATATGTCGGCCCGATCCTCTTCATCCCATTCATCATCATTGGTGCAGTGATCGGTGCAGTTGTATTCGGTGTCCCAGCCATTCTGTTCGAGCGGAAGGTGGAGCGGGAAAAGCAAGAAGCGGTAGCATCTCCGGGAGCCGGCCCCGCGTCCCCCTACGTAGTGATCAACGTGGCACCACAGGGAAGGGCTGAGAGCTCCCAGCCACAATCTGCCAGTTCCTCTGTTGTGAACATCCCAGTCTATGCGACTCAGGCAGGGGCCTCAGCAGGACCCTCGGCCACTGCGCCAGGAGGACCGGCCGATAGGCCTCCTCGGGCCTGGCCGCCAGTCGAACCTCTATGCGTTATGGAGACCAGTGATGAGAAGGAAGTCTGGAAGACGGTCCGCGCCGCGTCCCTACCGGTCGACCGAGTCCTTGGGTTCACCACCAGGTTGCCGGAGGATATCGCGGTGGAATTCGGCTTGACCGGGATCACATTCCTGAAGATCTCCCGCGTACAGGGCGACAAGACAGTGGATCCGGGAGACCTCGACAGGATCGGCAGTCTCATAGAGATGCACTTCGCCGCAGGCCAAGGGAGGTATGTGGCCCTCCCGTGTCTTGAGAATCTTGTGCAGGCGGGAAATGTAGCCAACGTTCGTCGGTTGCTCGAGGTTGCCAGGGATCTCGCCAGCCAGTCACGGGGGTCGATGCTCGTCTCCGTCGACAGGGCATCCCTTCCAGAAAGCATTGTAGCAACCCTTGAACGCGGGAATTTCCGCCTTTAGGGCCTATCTCTAACCACAGGCAAAGCTCAAACTCAAGCGTTACTTGCGCAATCCGAATGGAAGACGTTCCGGCGGCCCTCCTCGAGGATGTAACGAAGGAGTATGGCGAGGGCGCAAACCGCGTGGCCGCCCTCAAGCACGTCAACCTGAGGGTGCGCAGGGGAGAGTTCCTCGCAGTGATTGGACCCTCCGGCAGCGGAAAGTCAACCATGTTGCACTTACTGGGATGCATGGATGTTGCCACCTCTGGAAAGGTGGAGATAGATGGACATCCGGTCCCCAAGGAGAACGATAGCGAAAGGACGAGACTTCGAGGAGAGAAGATCGGTTTCGTCTTTCAATCATTCTACCTGCTTGGAGACCTGACGATAAGGGAGAACCTGGAACTGCCGAAGCTCTTCCTGCGTCGCAGGGAGGGACCAACGCTCCCGTCACCCGAGGAACTTATCGAGACAGTGAACCTTCCCCGAAGGGTACTGGACCGCAGGCCCAATCAGATCTCAGGTGGTGAGGCGCAGAGGGTTGCGATCGCAAGGGCGCTCGCCAATGACCCGACCATCCTCCTGTGCGACGAGCCCACCGGGAACCTTGACTCGCACAACTCCCTGGCGATCATGGACGTCTTCGACAAGCTTTCGGCGGACGGGGCCACGATCGTAGTGGTCACCCACAACCCGGGAATAGCCCAGCACGCGATGAGGAGGGTGAGCATGAAGGACGGCATGCTCTCGGATGAACTATGACGTCCAGAAGCACTATCGCCTTCCGCTACATGTGGCGCCAGAAGACCCGCACCGGCTTCGTCATCGCAACCTATGCCGCAACAGTGGCCGTCACACTCCTCATCACATCCGCGGTGGTCGGCGAGGAGAACTACTTCCTGAACGAGGTCAGCACTGTAGGAGCGAATTGGATCTATGTCTATCCTGGGAACGGGAATTCCCCCTCCATCTACCCGCTGACCGAGAGGGCTGCGGGAGATATCTTCAGGAACGTCTCACACGTGTCCGCAGTGGCTCCCGTGATGGCCGTGGGCCTTTCGGTCCCAAGTTGGGGTACTGCCACATCTGAGGACATCGTTGGAACGAACTCCTCTGTCCAGGGGATCTTCGGTTACCAGGTCGTCGCCGGCGCATTCAACATAAACTGGAATGGCAACTTCAGCGTACCCTTGCCAGTGGTCATGGGGTACAGCGAATGGACCGGTCATGCGCTAAGCGTGGGGCAAATGGTCTCTGGCAGCGTGGTCAGCCTCACTGGTACTGGCATCAGCACCAGACCGGTCAACATGGTCATCACAGGGCTTCTTGCACCCAGAGGATCGCTGGGGGGGACCGACCTCGACACCTTGATGTTCATCCCGGTGCAGGCCCTGGAGAACCTGACGAACAGCCTGTCCTTGACCTACATCTTTGTCTCTGCATCTGACTCCAAGTACGTCGCCCAGGTCGCCGACGACATCTCGGTCCTGCTGCTCAACCTGCACAAGCAGTATGACGACTTCACGGTCACGAGCGAGGAGTCGCTTGTTCAGTTGGTCCAGAATGAGCTCAACCAGTTCACTTCGATCATCTCGCTTGTAGAATTCACGCTCCTGCTCCTCTCCGCGATGAGCGTCTTCGTGGTCATGATGATGGCCGTGAAGGATAGACGGAGGGAAGTAGGCGTCATGCGGGCCATCGGCGCACGTAGAGGGGACATCATGGCCCAGTTCCTCCTGGAGGCGAGTCTCATGAGTGTGGGGGGAATGATCGTGGGTGTTGGGATGGGCTCGGCCATCGCCGGCTATCTCAAGGCCAATGCGGGAGGATTCTACGCCAACCTTCTCCCGAACCCGCTCGACCTGGGCACTTACTTTGTAGAGCTCCTTTGCATTCTCTTCGCAGTGGGGTTCCTCTTCTCGATGGCACCAGCCTACCAGGCCTCTCGCTTGGAGGCGGTAGAGGCCTTGAGAAGCCTGTAAGGAAGGGACCGGCTCCTCTCCGAGTTCTGCTCCCTGTCCATAGGTCATTTTGTCGTGGGTTTCTTGTTAGGCTCTTTCGCGTCGGAAGAGGGCTCGGCCGATTCGTCGGTACTTGGTTCCGCCTCTTCCTTGGCGCCACGCTTTCGCGCAAAGAGAACCACCAGGATCACCACGACCACCGCTGCCAGAACGCCCCCCACTACGTACGGCCAGAGACCAGACATCGGGGAGGTCGCCCCAGGTTGCGTATGACCACTATTCACTACGATCGTCAGGTTTCCACTGCCCGAATACCCAAGATTGCTGACGTTGACCCACACTGTGACGTTGCCATGGATGTCTGGAACGGTGTAGTTCATGTACAGGTAGCCTACGCTGTTTGTGACCCACGGGGCAGGTGGAGAAAAGACGCCCCCGCCGACACTCGCCTCGGGAAGGAGACCCACTCCTGCTACTGGATTTGCGTTCTGCCTCACGAGGACGACTATCTCGACCATCCCGCTTGATGCGCCTGTAATAATGTGAGGGGTCAGTGACACGGTAAGCGGTATTGGCTTGACAGGGAACAACTTGGCAGTAAGACTGCCCCATCCGTAATACGATGCGGCCTCCAAGGATGCGTTCAGGTAAATGATTTCCACTTGTTGGACCACAATGGTCGAGTAACTGCAGTTGGCCCATCCTGCGTAATTCGAGACCGCATCGCCTACGACACCACCGAGGTTGCTCCAGAACATGACCTGTGCCCCGACAATTGGGCTTCCAGTTGCATTCGTCGTTCGCCAGCTGACGCTCAAGTTCTGTCCACCTGTGATCTCGGATGGCGACACAGCACCATCGAGCGCTGCGTGAGTTGTCTGGGCCGTGCCCCATAGCTTGATCACAGTACCCCCATCAAACGATGAAGTAGCATTTGTCCCCGCTACGAATTCTCCCGGAGCGAGGGAGGGGTTCTGTAGCTCACCGGCTATATCGAATGGTCGGGCACCAAGCGGCTCCGCATACGCATAGACAGGCTGGGGGAGGACCCACCCTGAGTGGGTGCGTAGCTCCATTGCTTGCGGCATGAACACCTCTTCAGGCAACCAAGAAGTACCGTTCCACGCTGTGAGAATGGTAGTGTTCACGACGAGGGCGCCGCTCATTGCCGGTAGTGTGCTGTTAAGAAGCATTTCGCCGTCGACATAGCAGGCCCAAGTGTTTCCTTCAGAGGGGACTATTGCCAAGTTGGTGAGACTGCCCACTGGTAGCGAGGAACCTAATGCGAAACCGTAACTCGCATAGGTAGTAGTGTTGAATATGGTGGCATCCGCGTAAACGAGGGAGTCATTCATAGTTGAGTTCGCTTCCATACCCACTGATATCGTCTCGCCACGCGTGTCCAGGTTGACCGCCACGTCGATGGCTGCAGAACCATTGCCATGGTATGCGGGCATCGTAAAGGTTGTGACGTTCGCCGAGATGCCGGAGAAGTCGAAATGGCTATTCTTGCTCAGATTAAGAAGATAGAGGCCGGCTTCTGAAGTTGTTGGCAGAAAGGTGTGAACGCCAGGGAGGTTGGCCTCCCCGGAGGCTTGACCCTGGACTGCAGGGATGAGGAGCACGAGGCACAAGAGTATGGCAATCGCGTTCTTCGTAGTGGTTACCCTGAGGAAGCGGATGTTTCCTCTTGGATATAACTTCGTGTTGTGGTCGTTGGACTCTCCTTTTGCCCGCAACCACGCCGCCGGAGCTAACTTCTCAGGTCCTTCACCAGGCACACACGCGCCTCGCCATTGCCGCTGTATTTCGAGTGGACCGGGATGCCGTCAGCTGTGGTCGCATCCCCTGGCTCAATCACGAAACCCATTCGGCGGTGGAATTGGATCGATGCGGTGTTGACGGGAGCCGTGACGCTCCTGACATGTCTGCACCCGCGCTGGCCGACCGCCTCGAAGAAGCGTTCGTAGAGGCCACGGCCCAACCCCTGACCGCGATGGGACGGGGCGACACCCACGAGGTGGATGTAAGCCTCCTCGGGGTGGGTCTGCGAAACGAATCCCACAAGAAACCCCACTATCTTGGGAGCCTTGCCGATCTCCTCCGCCACAAAGCCAGTGTCTCTGAAGTGTTGGAAAAGGAATCTGTGTACCAAGTCCGCGACCTGCCGGCCGCCGAACCATTCGTTAATAACTGAGCGGATGTAGGGAAAGTCCTCTTCCCTCAGATTTCGAATGCGTACTTTGGCCATGGTCTGTAGATTGGATGGACCTTCTTGAATGTGACGGGCCTCTCCCTGACATTGGCGTCCCTGCAGAAAGGTATATCTTGTACCATCCTCTATGATACCGCCGGAACTATCGTCCGTGCACGAGAGTCTACATCAGAGATGAAAGGCCGCTCTACTGGTCCTAAGGACAACGCTGCCCTCCTTGAACGGAAAGTGAAGGGGCTGCTGCAAACATTCATGCCTGAGCACAATTTGGAGCGGGCCCTGCGTGAGAACCCAAATGCCATCAAGTGCGTGATGGACACATATGCGTTGGGAATCCTGCCAGCACTCCTCTTTTTCAATGATGTGGAGGTCGTCAGCTCAACCGACAAATCGACTGAGATTCCTCTTGGCGGCCATCTCATGTTCGGGATATTCTATTCGGAAGCCATCATGCTCAGTGGGAGGTCCATGTACCTGGCCCTCCACGGAGCACAGAACGCTTCGCTATCCCTACTGCGAGGAGTCGTGGACCTGTCCACGCAGGGTGCGGTCATGGATCATCTCATCAACCATCGCGAGGAGGTCGTCGCCAACAAGAACCTGTGGACCGAGAACTTCGCCAAATGGGCAAGTTCTTCGGGGATGGACCAGCGTTTGGAAAGGCTCAAGACCAAGATCCGGTGGCAGGATAGAGACCCTTATGCGGAGTGTTTCGAACTCATAGGGAGCGATCTGCGCGGTATTGGACTAGCCGATGCTTCAGACCAACTGGTAACCTGGAAGATAGCGTCGCCGATTCCAGACCCCTACAATTATGTCAGGTACCAGGACCTGAACGAGAACGCCCACCTCAATCTCAAACGTGGCGACCTGTTTCGGCTCCTGACCAATAGCTTCGATGGCGCATTGAAATCATCTCCCTCTAAAGACCTGCAGGAGGAGACCGCCGACGCCCTATGGGACACCGCAACCAGCAGCAAGGATGGAGATGCTCGATTGCCAATTGACCCCAAGGAACTGAATGACTATGCCACTCACCTTGCTCGCGTGATGGACTTCCACGGGGTCCTCACCGTCAATACTCTTAGTGACTTGATCCGGTCAAATCAGTCCGCGAAAGATGCGGCAGCCGAATTCCTTGAGAACGTGATGGCCCATTCGCAAACAGCGAACTTTGAGTATTCAAGACAGGCAACTGAGGCTATCCTCAGAGATATCCACTGATCCCCACAGGGACGGCCCCGCGGCTATGCCCCGGGTACAAGGACAAGGGGTGGAAACGGGTCCGTTACCAGCTGCTAATCAGTGAGGTTAGGGAGGCATGATGGGCGCGGTCCTGCAGCCCCAACCCCTGGACGACTGCCTCATCACGCCCCGCGAGAAATCTTCCGCCTTAAGATGGGCCGACTGGCAATGGTTTCTTCACTGCTCTGGCGAGAGCAACTTTCCTGATCTGATGACGTAGAGAATGTTCTCTGGAGCCAGGGCCTGAATGTCTGCGATAGGGTTTCCTTTGACGATAACCGCGTCCGCCCTGAAGCCCTGCTTCAGCGAGCCGCTGTTCTCCAGGCCCAGGCACTCGGCCGCCCTGGACGTGGCAGCGACCAGCGCCTCCTGGTTTCCCAGGAACTTCGCCTCAGCCGCAATCTCTTCGTAGTTCCTGCCATGAGGTCGGGCTACGTCCCCGACTATGTCCGACCCCATGACCACCTTCACCCCGTGTTCCTTCGCGATCACCATGTCTTCGGAAAGGTGGCGCTTCACCAGCTCGTTGTATCTGTTCTTGTACGCAGGATTGCTGTAGGTCACCAGGGTCGGAACGTAGTAGATTCCCTTCTTCGCCATCGTACTGGCAATCCTCGACGTGAGCCCCATCCCATGCTCGATGGAGTCCACACCAGCGCGGACGACGTTGTTGAGCGCCTCCTCACCGTACGCGTGGGCCGCCACCTTCAGGTCCAGGCGCCTCGCCTCGTCCACTATGGCTCCGATTTCTTCTCTCGTGAAGTTAGGTTTGATCCTCCCTCCTCGAGAGAAGGCCCCCGAGGCGTAGAACTTCACCACCTTTCCACCGTCTCTTGCCACCTTCCTGACAGACTTTCGGCACTCCCAAGGGCCGTCGCAAAAGTAGGTATAGGATGCAAGCTGCTGTGCCAGTTCAAGGGGGAAGACCGGAGGGTCGTCGTCCTCCCCTGTCTGGGCGAGGGCCCTTGAACATGAGACGACCTCTGGGCCCTCTATGGAACCCTCCGCGACCGCCTGGGCGAGATCCACTCCCCCCTTGGTACCAAGCTCCCTGACGGCGGTGAACCCTGAGCGGAGGAGCCGCCTGAGGTCTCCAGCCCCTCGGAGCACGGCGAGCGTGTCTGGGACCGACGCCCAGGCTGTTACCCCTTCGCCCTTGGCGGAGTAGAAGTGGACGTGGGAGTCAATGAGGCCGGGGAGCATGGTAGCGTCTTCGAGCGCGAGCTTCTTGGCCCCCGCCGGCTCATCCACCTCACCTCTCTCGCCGATGCCTTGGATGACCCCCGTTTCAGTGTCAATTCTTACTACTGAGGACTTGTGGAAGTTCCTTCCATCGAAGGCTCTACCCCTGTAAATCAAGGTGGACATCTTGCTCGCCGTCCGAAGAACAGGCCGCGGTTCGTATTGGGGCTTTCGGTCCCGGCGAGGCGAAAACCGGGGGCTACGGCCCTCCTCATTACCTGAGTCCTTGAAGACCGTTGTGTTTCAAATACTAGAACATGCATTGAAATGGTGAGGTGATTCGATGACCAACTGCGATCCGATGCGGCAGAGCAAACCGCATAGGTTACAGCAATGGAAGACGACAGCATCGATGCACCGGGAACAGTAGAGACCTCCGATTTCCTTCGTGGCGAGGCCGCCCCACGCGGGGTTAGCCCATGTTCTAAGGAGGTTGAGTGAATGTTCGGTCAAAGACTTCGTCAGGCTAATCGCGTCGCCCGCCGCCGCGCACACCGCGTTGCGTTCTACTCTCTTTTCCCTGGCACCCCACGTGCTACAGGTTACTACCGCAAGCACAACCCTTCCCGTTTCGTCTGCGATCCAGACTGCTCCCGCTGCCGCCCCTACCCCTGGGAGAAGGGCTGGACCAAGGAGCGAAGGACTTTCCTCATGAGTGAAAACGAGGTGGAACATGTTTGGTGAACGCCTTCGTAGGGCAAATCACATCGCACGCCAGCACTGGGTGAGAATCCGTGGACGCTGGGACTGGTTGTTCTTGCATCGCCTCGGCCCTGATGAGGTTCGAAGAGAAATCGGCCAGTACCGGAAGTTCAACGGAGCACACGGGCGCTGCGGTGTGTGCCGCATCCCCAGGTACAAGGACAAGGGATGGAGGCGAGTTCGAGACCAGTTCCTGGCCGGCGAGATCAGAGCCGATTCGATCACACCCGGAAACGGCGAGCGGGCAGATCGGAGCTAACGGGACAGTTACTACTCATAATGAAATTCAACGATTCTGCACGTGGGACAGAGAAGCGCGGGGAAGTTGGGTTCCTTACCGAATATTGTAAGTGGAAGGGGAGCCAAGTCAACGTCTGAGTATTCGGAATCCCGGTCGGCATCGGGTTCCGCTTCGGCAACCCACTCGATGGTCGCGATTTGAAGCCCTTGCGCCTCGCCACGCACGAATCCTCGCATGAGCTTCCCACCACACTTTCTACACAACTGGCTCTCTGAAGGCAATGCCATAACCACTTCCTCCCAGAAGGATATCATCGGAGCGCGGTTAATCATTCTTTGCCTTGAATCTGGGGATGAGCGAAATGCTACCCGCCCGTGCTTCACGAAGTGGCTCAGGAACCTGCAGTGGGCGTGCAAGCGATGCAAGAGGGATTCGATTCCATTCACAATTCCAAGAATCCGGAAGGCGGTTGAGGATTGACGCGGAGAACGGCCTTTCGGCTATGAGCTGTAACAAGGAAACCTTCGACCACAGCGCATATATCCCTCAGGATGCTGAATCCAACATGCGCATAGAGATCCTAGTGGCATCCCTGAAACCAGACTATCGAGAAGATGACCTCGCAGCGATAATACGGTGGAACACTGACTATCACCGAGAACATGGAGTCACTGATGTACACTACTTCGTCTCTGAGGACCGGAAATCATTTGTCATGACCGCCTCCCACGAGGATGTCACTTCGGACAAGCTGGCCAAGGAATGGGATGATTCTGGAACTGAGAATGAAAAAGCGTTCCAAGACAAGATGAAGTCTGTTTTCATCAACGCGAAGAGCACCATGTTCCACGAAGTCCAACCGTAGGTGGTAGCGCAGGCCCTCCCTGTTGAGCGGTCCTCGGGTTGGGCGTGCGCTGAGCGGCATCAGCCTGCGCCAAGACAATCATGACTTCCCGCAGTTTGACGGCGCAAACCCCCGTTTGTCCCTTCTCAGAGGGGATTCTCCCCATTGGCCACCTTTAAAATGCGCAGGGGAGTTATCGAAACCGCATGAAAGTGGTCATTCCCGCCGCAGGGTTGGGAAAACGGTTTCTTCCCGCCACGAAGAGCATGCCAAAGGAGATGCTACCGGTCCTCGACCGGCCCATCATCCATTATGTCGTGAAAGAGGCGGTCGATGCTGGCGCCGATGACATTGTCATCATCACTGGGCGGGGGAAGAGGGCCGTCGAAGACTACTTCGACCACAACCCTGACCTGGGACCTGCCGAGGGCGGCCCCGAATTGGCAGACCTGGATGAGTTGACCAGCCACGTCTCCATCTATTATGTGCGGCAGAAGAGACCAAAGGGCCTCGCCGATGCGATCTACTGCGCCAAGGAGCACGTGGGAAAGGAGCCTTTCGGTGTCCTTCTTGGAGACACCATCAATGTCTGCAACCCACCATTGCTCAAACAGCTACATGACAAGTTCCTGGAGCTCGGCGGCAATTCTTCTGTGATATCAGTCGAGAAGGTCAGTGATGCGAAGGTATCCGACTATGGGATCGTTGTCGGAAAGGAGGTCTCACCAGGAGTGATTCGGGTGGACAAGCTCGTCGAGAAACCCGCTCTCTCTGAGGCACCAAGCCGCCTCGGCATCACCGGGGCCTACTTCCTGACTCCTTCCATCTTCGCCGCCATAAAGGAGACTCCGCCCGACCACAGAGGCGAGGTCCAGCTCACCAACGCTCTCGACATTCTTCGCCGGACCGAGAGCGTCTATGCAATGACGTTCGACGGCAAACGCTACGACATAGGGGACAAGGTCCTTTGGCTGAAGACGAACGTCGAGTTCGCCCTCAAGGACCCCAAGCTACGCCAAACCCTCCTTTCTCTCCTGCACGAGGCAGAGAAATGAGGAGAGTGGCCATAGTCACCGGTGCGGCGGGATTCTTGGGTTCCCATCTCTCCGAACACTTGCTCGATGACGGATGGAGCGTCGTTGGGGTCGACAATTTCATGACGGGCAGGAAGGAGAACCTGGCCCAGCTCATGGGGAATCCAAGATTCTCCTTCGTGAGAGCCGATGTGAGAAGGAAGGTTCGCCTTCCGCCGGCGGAGGGGATATTCCATCTTGCCTCACCGGCCTCTCCCCCTTACTACCAGCGCTTCCCGATCGAGACCCTGGAGGTCAACGGCTTCGGTACTTCCCAGATGCTGTCCCACGCCCATGCATGTGGTGCGAGGATGGTGTTCAGCTCGACCTCTGAGGTCTATGGTGACCCGGAGGTGCATCCGCAGACCGAGGACTACTGGGGCCATGTGAACCCTGTGGGCGTGCGCTCGTGCTACGATGAGGGAAAGCGCTACGGGGAGGCGTTGTGCATGGCCTGGCTCAGGGCCAGGGAGACCGACGTGCGCATTGCGCGAATATTCAACACCTACGGCCCGAGAATGGCCCCGGACGATGGTAGGGTGATCTCGAATTTCTTCGTTCAGGGGTGGAAAGGTGAACCTATGACCATTCAGGGCACAGGGATGCAGACGCGTTCCTTCTGCTATGTTTCCGACCTCGTTGCGGGGCTTATCGCACTCTTCCATGCTGATCGCGTGGACGGGCCAGTGAACCTGGGAAATCCCGGTGAGGAAATGACCATCCTCAGTATCGCCCAGCAAATCAGGACATTGACTGGAGGGCGCTCCGAGATCGTTCATGTCGAGAGGGGGAAGGATGATCCGGAGCGAAGGAGGCCTGACATCAGGAAGGCCAAGCGACTGCTGGGGTGGGCCCCGAAGGTCCCACTAGACAAGGGTCTCGTTCCCACAGGAGAATATTTCAAGCTCGCAGTTGGTGCGGAGAAGCAATGAAACACCCTGTTCCGGGCCGTGCAATAGGCGTAGTGGGGCTGGGATACGTTGGCATTGCTACTGCAGTTTCTTTCGCCCAGAACGGAAAGAAGGTCGTGGGCTATGACGTCGACGACGACCGCTTGATGAAGCTCAGGAAGGGCGAGACCCCAATCTTCGAGCCGGGTCTTGCCCCGCTCGTCTCCCGCAGCGTCAAGAGCGGCCGTCTCAGGTTCGTCGAAAGTCTGGATGAGCTGCTCGATGCCTGCAACGTCATTTTCATTGCCGTCCCCACCCCGAGCTCTGCCGACGGCAGGATAGACCTGTCGTTCATGAAGCAGGCAGCAGAGGACCTGGGATTCGCCCTAGCCAGGAGACCCGGATGGCGTCTCTTCGTGGTGAAGAGCACAGTTGTCCCGGGGACCACCATGAATGACATCACCCCCATCATGATCACGTGCAGTGGCAGCACTCTCGGCACGGGTTTCTCCGTTGCGGCGAACCCGGAGTTCCTTGCGGAGGGCACCATGGTCGATGATGCCCTGCACCCTTCCAGGATCGTCATCGGAGTGACCGATGAGAAGAGCAAGCAGCTCCTCAAGAGCATCTACTCTAGCTTCCGCTCCAAGATAGTGGTCCTGTCACCGACTGCGGCCGAGCTCGTGAAGTACGCTTCCAACGCGATGCTCGCCACGCGCGTGTCCTTCGCGAACGAGATCTCACGCCTGGCTGAGAAGTCAGGGGTTGACATCTACCCTGTTCTCGATGCGGTAGGTATGGACCCGAGGATAGGCGGGAAGTTCATGAGGCCCGGACCCGGTTTCGGCGGGAGCTGTTTCACCAAGGACATCAAGGCCCTCATCGCGTGGGCTAAGGAGGGGGGAATGGAAACCTCGCTGCTGTTGGCAACGCTGGAGGTGAACGACAAGCAGGCGCGCCACGTTGTGGACCTGGCGAGAGAATACAGCGGCGGACTCAAGGGTAAGAGGGTCGCACTCCTCGGCCTCTCGTTCAAACCCGACACAGCCGACACTCGTGACTCAAGGGCCTACCCTATCGTGGAGGAACTGCTCTGGCAGGACGCCAGTGTCTCGCTCTACGACCCTGTCGCGTGGGAGAACTTCCGCAGGGGGCTGCCCCACGGTATCGCCAATGAGATAGGCAGCCGCCTGTTCTTCACGAGCTCGCTCAAGGAGGCTCTCCAAGGCTCCGATGTCGCGATAATACAGTGCGATTGGAAGGAGTTCCGCAAGGCCCCGCCCGCGACGTGGAAGCTATTGAAGGGCAAGCTCGTTGTGGATGCCAGACGCACCCTGGATCCAAAGTCGTTGAGTCGCCAGGGCATCAGGTACGTCTCGGTAGGATTAGGCTCCGGATGACGGTCACGCTATCGTTCGACAAGGGCACGCTATTAGTTAGGGGAGGGCGTCCTCCCATAGGTGTCTGGGACGAACGTGTTGGAGCCTACAGGTCCCTCGCGATGCACTATGGGGATATCTCCGCCTGGGGACGGTCCCTTGCCAAGGGCGATTTCACTGACATGGCCTTCGACCCATTGATGCCGCCTCACTTCGCTCACTCCGAGCGCCTGCGACCATACCAGAAAGAAGCGGTCGAGGCGTGGAAGAGCTCCGGGATGAAAGGGGTGATCGTTCTCCCGACCGCTGCGGGGAAGACCCATGTCGCCCTGGAAGCGATCCAGGCCGTCTCATCCTCATCCCTTGTAGTTGTGCCCACCCTGGATCTTATCGACCAGTGGGTGGCCAAGCTCACTGATGTGTTCGGCATCGATGTAGGGAGGATAGGAGGCGGAGTGAACGACCTGAGACCCGTGACCGTCTCCACGTATGATTCCGCCCTCATCCGGGCCGAAAGCCTGGGCAATCGCTTCCACTTTCTGATAGTCGACGAGGTGCATCATCTCCCCTCTCCGTCCTTCCGTCACATTGCCGAAATGTACTGCGCCCCCGCCAGGCTTGGTCTCACGGCCACCTACGAGAGGGCTGACCTGCTGCACCTGGAGCTTGAGGGCTTGATGGGCGGGAAGATCTTTGAGAGGGGATACGACAAGCTCACAGAGTACCTGGCGGATTTTGCCATTGTCAAGGTCAAGGTAGAGCTGGCTCCTGACGAGATGGACGAGTACGACGACCAGCGGGAGGCCTTCACGAGCTACTTGAGAAGGCACCGGATGCGTTTCCGGGGGCGGTGGGACTTTGATTCGTTCATACGTCGCTCCTGGAACCCCGAGGGGAGGGCTGCGCTGATGGCCTGGAGAAGGGCGAGAGAAATCGCCTTCAATCCCAGGGCCAAGCTCGATGCCGTCAGGACAATCCTTTCCAGGCACCGAGGGGAGAGGACGCTCATCTTCACGGAAGAGACCGCGCAAGCCTACGATCTGTCGAAGGAACTGCTTGTCCCGTGCATCACATACAAGACAGAGGAAATGGAGAGGAAGGAATTCCTCAGGAGGTTCAAGGAGGGCAGGAACAACGTCCTCGTCACGTCCAAGGTTCTCGATGAGGGGGTCGACGTTCCTGAGGCCTCCGTCGCGATCGTGCTCTCTGGCTCCGGGAGTCCGCGCCAGTTCCGTCAACGCCTGGGCCGCATCCTCCGTCCGGGGCAGGGAAAGCATGCCATGCTCTACGAGGTGCTTTCGAGGGACACCACCGAGATGGGAACCTCGGCCAGGAGGAAGAAGGGGATGGGAGCTCTCATTGCCCCTTCGGCGGGGTAGAGAAGGAGATGTTCCCGAGGGCGCTTCTGGTCGCAAGGGTTTACAAGGACCAGGTCCGCCCGACCTTCCTTGGTGAGGAGTCCGTCGGCGTCGCCGACTCGGTCAAACAGCTGTACGCGCGATCCATAGGCCTGAGGAGACGAGAGGTGGAGGCAAAGGTCAGGGAGGTGGAAGGGCAAGTACAGAGATACAAGGTGATCCGTGCCCTTGCCCTACTTGTCGACCGGGTTTCAACGTTCAAGCAAAGGGAGGGGCCGGACCCGGTAAGGGTGCGCGAGGTCCTCTTTGATTCCAGTTCAGAACCTGCCATCACCCCGGAGGAACGAGAACGCAAGCTCGGCGAAGTGGCCGGGAAGCTGGACCTATCCCAGGGCGACACTATTAAGCAGATGTGGGCGGACCTGGAGGAGGAGGCGATACTCACTCACGTCCCTGATATCGACCCTCACGACCTCATCACGAACTTCAACCTCGGTCAATGCCAGACCCTGCTCTTCAAGGCGAACCACCTGACGGTCTCCTTCGAGGGGCAAGATGCCTACAAGGAGGCCATCCGCAGGATCAAGCGGATGGGCCTCATGTTCACGGCACTTCCCGGCCCGCCGCCGATGCTCGAGGTAGAGGGTACGCTCTCCTTCCTCCACTCGACTGAGAAGTATGGTACCACCCTTGCGATGCTGCTCCCCGACCTCATTGCCCTTCCGGGCTGGAGGATGGAGGCAAAGATCGTTCACACCGACGCCGCGGGGCGAAGAAAGACCAGGAACTTCATCCTGGACTCGGGTGTGGCGGACTACCTGGGGGTGAGCCTGGAAGACGCTCCACCAGCGCTCCCTACCCCCTTCCTCACGTCGCTGATAGGGCTCCTGGATGAATCCGGACTCAAGGTCACGAAGAATCCACCACCGTTGGTGGTTGGAGGCGGCATGGAGTTCCCGGATCTTGTGGTCCAGGGGAATGGCCGCGTAGCCTACGTGGAAGAGATCGGATACTGGTCTCTCGAATGGGTCAAGAGGAAGCTGCTCCGCACTGAGAAATCGCCACATCCCTATCTTATAGTGGCGTCGAGAGCGCTTGCCGTAACGAAGTCCCTGGAGCACCCCAGGTTCATTGCGGGCAAGAAGACAGGATTGGATCTCGACTATGTCAGGCGGAAGGTCCTTCCAGCATGGTTCCCGGCGACGGAGGAGGTCGAGGTTGGCCCATCATCGTTGCCTGCTGGAGTGGGGGACAGAGACGTGCATGTCATTTCCGAAATTGCTAGGTCATGCGGATTGCGATACCCTGCTGCGAAGAAATTCCTCGAGGAGAGAGGCTATTTATGCGCCTGGGGTTTCGCCATTCGCAGGGATGCACTCCCACGGTTGCGTGAAGAAGTCATGGGAGCTCTACCAAACCTCAGTTCGGTTGAAAAGGTGTTAGAAAGATGGTCTTTGTCCACCGCCATACTTCCCACTCTGGGCTTGACTGTAAAATGGCGTGGGCTTGAGGAAGCTACTGTGGTGAAACAATGAGAGGAGTGGTCACAATGGCGGGCGAGGGTACCCGCATGTTCCCAGCAACGTTAGGCCTTCGAAAGGAGATGCTTCCCCTGTTCTACCGAGGGGAGAGCGGCGAGGCGACACTGGCGCCGGTTGCTCACATGGCGGTCAGCTCGCTATCCAGAGCGGGAGCAACGGATCTCACCATGGTCGTGGGGAGGGATGTTGAGTCAGTATTGCGCTACTTCACACCGGACAGCTCGGTCCTGAGGCGACACGCTAACCACACTGAGAGATTGGTGGAGACGATAGCCCTGCACGAGATGCTTTCTCGCATACACTTCACATGGGTCGTGCAGAACAAGCCCATGGGATTCGGCCATGCCCTCCTCTCCGCCGCACCTGCCGTAGGCCACGAGCCATTCCTGCTTCATGCTGCCGATGCATTTCTCCTTGAGAGAGACCAGGGACACGTACTTCGCATGATGTCGACACTGAGAGAAAAGGAGGGGGCAAGTGTTGTCCTCTTCGTACGCCGCGTTGCGGACCCCAGGCGGTATGGAGTCGTGACTGGGAACGCCAGGGGCAGGTGGGAGGGTCACTCCTTCCTGAGAGTAACTGAAATGGAGGAGAAGCCGGAGCACCCGAAGAGTCCTTGGGCGGCTACGGCGCTGTACTCGTTCGGAGAGGAGATATTCGGGGCCCTGAAGGAAATCGTGGCAAAGACACCAGGGGAATTGGAGGTGACCGCGGGAATATCTCATCTGATAGAGAGCGGCCACAAGGTGCTCGCTATCCAATGCAACCCGACGCGGGAGAAGTGGTTGTCGGTCGGGTCTCCCGAGGGATACTTCAAGGCGCTGCGCCAGACATATGCCAAGGCGATGCGCAGCCACGACTAGACAGCAGCGACTCCGAGGGGCGTTGAGGCGCCGATAAGTAAATCGAGCGAAAACCGCCCTCCTAACCCACTCGCGCGGTCGGGCCAACATTTAAGGTGCCGAGATCATGTGGCCTACTGGGATCGCAATGGCAGAAGATACGGTTGTTCGCGACTCGATGCGGAAGTATATTGCGGAATTGATCGGCACATTCGCTCTCGTCTTCTTCGGTTGCGGGAGTGTCGTGATGGGCAAGTTGGGCATCCTGAACAACAATATCGGGATACTGGCCAACAACATCGGGATACTGGGTATCGCGTTCGCCTTCGGCATCACTGTAATGGTGATGTGCTATGCCATCGGCTCGATCTCTGGTTGCCACATCAACCCTGCGATCACCATCTCCATGCTCGCGGCGGGGAAGATCTCCGCAAAGGATGCCATAGCATACATCGTATCGCAATGCGTTGGGGCAATACTCGCTGCGGGCACCCTCCTTGCAATAGCAGCTGGAAATGCAAACTACACGCTCTCGACCGTAGGCCTGGGACAGAACGGCTTTGGCTCTGCATCTCCCGGGAATTTCCCGCTCGCATCTGTTTTCGCCGCGGAGGTAGTACTGACATTCTTCTTCCTCATAGTCATATTCGGAGCCACCTCCGATGACGCCCCCAAGGGCTTTGCAGGCATTGCAATCGGGTTCACTCTGTTCATCATCCACATAGTGGGAATCCCGATCGATGGAACCTCAGTGAACCCCGCGAGAAGCCTTGGTCCTGCGATCTTCGTCGGGGGAACGGCCCTGTCGCAACTCTGGGTGTTCGTGGTCGCACCGATAATCGGCGGGCTCATCGCCGCAGCGGTGTGGGTATACGTGCTCAAACCGAGCCGGAAGGCCTGAATCCGCAAGTTCCCTTCGGAAAGATAGTTACGCCGTTTGCCACCAGCATGGCCCCGCGCGCCAGTGGAGATCAGCCCATGTGCCAAGGCCAGCTATATTCGATTGTGTCGTGCGTGAGGTTGAATAACTGCAGGGAATGGAGGGAATAGGATGGTCATGAATGACCCCATTGGACCGACGGAATCCAGGAACAGGGTGCTGCTCGCGATTCTGGTAATTGGCATCACATCACTCTTCATCGTCGGTGCGGCTTACATCTATCTGGTAAATCTTCCAGCGAGTAATGTGACTCCCTCGCCACCTCCTGTCAACGCGTCACTCTCCATCTCGTCCACCCCTGTCGGTGTCGTCTCCCCCAGTTTCTGGGGGCTCAATGTGCGCGCCGACGAGGCTTCGAGTCCCGCCACGCTATCCTACGTGGCATCCACGCCCGTGAAGACGATGCGCTGGCCCGGTGGAGACCTTGCTGAGCGTTACAACATGACGGCCAACAGTGGGATGGGATTGGTCTACAATGACAATGGATCCACTATCCAGCCAGCATGGACCACGGCCCAGTTCGTCAACTGGTGCGTCTCCATCAGCTGTCAGGCCATATTCACTGTCCCTGCGGAGATAGACGATCCCGCGCTCGCCGCCTCCTATGTGTCGTACGTCGAGACCACATTGGATTTCCACCCGGCCTACTGGGAGATAGGGAACGAACCGGCCCTGTGGGACCATTTTGGCATCCCCTGGACCTCGTGGGCGAGCGGCCAGCTATCTCAGGTGACCCCCATGAAGTACGCGGAGGTGGTCCACGCATACATTTCGGCGATGAAGATCGTGGACCCCACTATTCGAATCATCGGTCTCGGAGGAGTGGGGACCGGGGGGACAGGAGAGACGACCTGGATCACTGGCACGGTAAGCGAAAATGGTCCCAACCTCACCGCGGTCGCTATCCACGTGTATCCTGCAGGCGGAGGAACTGCTGGGGAGACGAACACTGCGATCTATTCGTCCATAACCGGGGCTGATGGCCTCACCTATCGAATCCCCCTCGACCTTGCGGCGATAAGGTCCGCCTGTCCCAGCTGCCACATCCAGATAATGGTAGACGAGTTCAATGCGGCCTCAGGGAGCGTTTTGACCGGTTTCATGTCGGGGTTCTCGCTCGTCCCCTTCGTGACCACGGAACTACTGCAGGGGATATGCCTCAACGTCAGCTCGATGGAGATATGGGACCTTGAGAGCGGATACCCAGGGTCTCTATTCGGCTCTTCTGGAGTCGCCCGCCCCATCAGCATCCTATATTCGGCCATTCTGCCCCGCCTCGACCCTGAAGTACTGCACATCACCGTGACCTCGACTCTCTCAGACGTCTATGCTCTGGCTACAGAGAACGTTAGCAGCCATCCGAGCACGGCGCTCCTCATCGCCAACCTGAACACAACCTACCCTGCAAACATCAAGCTCGCGGGATCCGGGTTTCCCCTCAATTCGTCTGGGACCGTCTGGCTTTGGAGCTCGTCCTATTCCGCCCCTCAATCACAGAAGATCGGATCGTCTTCGCAATGGGTCCTCCCTCCCGAGAGCATAGGCCTATGGGTTGGTGAGGGATCCGTCTCGGCCACTTCTCACGGTTCACACATGGGACTGGGTAACCCTACCGTTGTCTCGACAGGAGCGTCTTCTCCGTGGGTTGTTGTTGCCAACGGTTGCCGGATGTCGGCCATGCCGACGCGGATCGATCGCAGTTCAGCGGGCCCCTTTGCCCACTAGCTCGGTGTATCGGTAGGCTGCCTCGCCTGCCCCGAAACAGTACTTTAGTGTCGTGAAACCGCTCTTGAGCTCGGCTGTGGATGCCAGGACCGATTCCGGGCTCCCGCCATTGTGGAGCGCGCGGTGGATGAGCTCGGCCACTTGAACCATCTCTGACTTGCCCATCCCGACCCGGGTAAGTTCCTGCGTCCCCAACCTGAGACCCTCAGGCTGCTTGGGGCTCTTGTCTCCGGGGAGAAGGTTCTTGTTGACCACGATCCCGACCTTCTCGAGCGCCTTGGCGCACATGTCCCCGCCACCTTCCTTTGCCACCCTGACAGCAACCTGGTGGCTCGCGGTGAAGCCCTTGTCGGGACAGAGCACCTCGAATCCCCGATTGTAAAGTCCTTCGGCGAGGGCACGGGCGTTCTGTACCGTTGCTTTCGCGTAATCCTGGCCGAAGGCAATATGCTCGGCGAGACTGACTGCGAGCGCGGCCATCGTGTGAAGGTGGTGATTGCTTGTAACCCCAGGGAACGCGGCCGATTGCAAACGCTTCCTTAGATCTTCGTCCCGGGTCTGCCCCAGGAGTATCCCGTGTTGTGGACCTGGCAACGTCTTGTGTGTCGAGGCGGACATCACGGCACAGCCCTCGTGCAACGGGTCCTGGAACTGGCCACCTGCGATAAGGCCGAGGACATGCGCCCCATCATACCAACCCCGCGCACCGATCTCCTCCAGGGTGTTTCTCAGCTCCTTCAGTGGGAAGGGGAAAAGGAACAGAGAGAGGCCGAAGAGGCAGAGACGCGGGCGCTCCTTCAGAAGTATGCGCCTCGTCTCCTCCAGGTCGATCTGCATGGTCTTCTGGTCGAAAGCGTAGTAGAGCGGCTTGACGCCCCGAATCCCGAATGCGCCAAATGACGCCGATGAGATGTGTGCCCCCTCAGCTAGACGGCAACTGCCGACCTTGTCCCCAGGCTCGGCCATGGCCTTCAGTACCGCCATGTTGGCGACCGTTCCGGAGATCGGCCGCACGTCCGCGAAATCACACTTGAATAGCTGTCTCGCCAGCTTGAGACACTCTATCTCGACTTCGTCCACCCACTGGTTCCCTTGGTAGTATCGCTCCCCAGGGAGTCCCTCAGCGTATCGTGAGTGGAAATCCGAGATCATCATCTCCTTGGCATATGGGGAAAGCAGGTTCTCGGATGCTATGAGCGGGAGAGATTTCTCGAACCATATCGAGTGTTCCTGCACGCTCTTTCGGATGCGTTTGACTGCGGCTTCCATATCTGGGGCTGAATTAGCTTCTTTCACAGAGGGCCCCCCCTTTTTCCAGTGGAAATGTCAGGGAGTGTGATCATGCATTCTTATCCGTTCGGTCCGCTCTGCTTTTCTACTGGAGGAGGGAGGAGGCCATTGCGCCAGGAGATGCACTGGCTTCTCCACCTCTTCGACCGTTTCAAATTTCAAGAAGACATGAGAATCCTTAAAAGTTTCATAGATCTTATTCATGTACATCTTGAATTCGTCTAGTGTTTTCCATTTAAACGCTATGTCTCGTTGTCCTCTGATAAATGGTATACCTATATTCTCTTCCAATTTCTCAGCTAGTAGTAGTGGTGATGGACCATCACTAGAAAAAAATACAGTTACATACGTAATCATATCCGCGCCCCGGTTCGACGTGAAGGTGCGAACCTTTATGTGGTTTGCGTGGGGGCGCCAGAAAGTTCTACTGGAAAAGAGGGGGGGTGGGACGTATCGGGGTCAATTTCTCTCACGCAATTCGGGGATCACGAGCATATGGCCGACTCCCAGGATGAATGGCAGAAGAGAGGAATTACACGACCAAATAGGCATGGAATCGAGACGTCGAGAGCTTCAACAGGGGGTGTAAAAGTAGAAAAAGTGGTTCCCGGATATCCTATAGCATAATGGTAGATTGGAACAGGGTCGAAGCCCAGCGCTCAAAGGGAAGGAACTGGGATGAGCTCGCCGAAGACCCAAAGGTTCAATTCAAGCCTCCTGAAGGGATAGATGATGCGGGAAAGGCGCTCAAGGCGCTGTATTACTCGCGGAAGTCCCGTGGCAAGAGCAGCAAGAAGAAGGGAGAAACCAAGGACAGCACTCCAGTAATGCTCAAGAAAGGGCTCATCCCGATTGGCCTCGCGGTCACGATAATCGGGGCGATATGGTTTGTTCTCGCACTTGAGACCTCTCTAGTGGGGGTGTGGCTTCAGGCCTATCCATACGTTCTCCTTGTGGTCGTGGCCGGCGTATTCATCTTTGCTGCTGGGTTGGTGATGGGGGCAGCCCGCCTGACCGAAGTGTGGAAGAAACCGGTCGCGGTCGGCATCGTGATAGGGCTCCTGCTATCCGGGGGACTTGCACTATTCGCCGGGTCGTTGGGCGTTCCCATCTTGAACCCCGACACCTTCCAAGAGGGCACCGGGCAAGGGTGGATGAGCGAGACGCCGCGGAACGGAATGTGGACACAGAACGGCCTTCCCGTGTTATTCTTCCTCGGCTCCGATGGCTGCATGTTCTGCGCAGCGTCCAGCTGGGCGGTGTACGAGGCTGTCCAGGCCGGGTTTGGGACCCTTTCAGATATCCATTACACGAATTCTGTGAATGATGACCATATCCCCGAGGTCGACTGGTGTTCCACTCAGGTGACGAGCCAGTACATCTCGTGGGACCCAAAGGAGGGGTGTGACAATGCCCAGGTCTCGGTCCCTGGAACTACCCTGATAGAGTCGGCGTACGTGCACATGTACAACTCCTGCACGGACTGCGGGTACCCTTTCTACATCGTGGGGGGGCCCTTCATCCACCGCGACCTGGTGAGCCCGTACACATCTGGCCTGTCTGGCCTCCCTTATGCCACCATGCTCAGCATTCTTGAGAACTCCTCGATCAATCCCGGGATCTACAACGCCGTACATACAAGCGCGCTGTATCTGGAGGCCTACCTTGTCAAGGCGGACCAACTTGCCAACATCGCCCCTCCATCGGCCGTAACGAGCGACGCTATCGTCATGTCCTATGTGGGCGAGATCACCTGACGGCCTGGTCGTCCGCCGGGTCGAGCTCGGGGACGTGCCGGTCCTTGCCCGGTGGCTGTCCGATCCACGTGTCCTCGAACACTATGGGGGGCGGGACAAGCCGCTGAACGAAGCGGGCGTCAGGGCTCACTACTTCCAGCGCCGTCGAGACCGTGTTACCGGGCGTTTCTACGAGTATCATCCATGCATCGTGGAACTTGACGGGCGCCCGATAGGCTTCGTCCAGTTCTATCGCTGGCCCGCTTCCGAGATAGTGGCTCTGGGGTACTCCCCCGTGGAACGGACCTACGGCATCGATCTCTTCCTTGGGGAGCCAGAGCTATGGGGCAAGGGCTCCGGGACAAGGGTCGTGGAGATCGTTCGAGACCATCTGATCGAGAAACGAGAGGCGAGAAGAGTGGTCCTTGATCCTGGCACAGAGAACACCCGGGCAATCCGTGCCTACGAGAAGGCGGGGTTCCGAAAGATCCGGGTAATGTCCTCGCAGGAAATGCATGAGGGAAAGGTTCGGGACTGCTGGTTAATGGAATACCCGTGAACGATACGGGGATGACCCTGCCGTCTCACAGAAACACAATGTTGATCCACGTGCATCAAATGGTCGTGAGGTGGCTGGTCCCGGCTGCCTGACTCGAACAGGCGACCTGAGGATATCCGCGGGACCGCCTGGATGCAGGCGGGTCTAACTACAGTCCCCCGCTCTACCACTGAGCTAAGCCGGGCTCCGCCCCCCGCGAGGGGGGCGGAGGTGAAAAGGGTTACGGGTAGAAGCCGCGCAGCCTGGTCGCCTCGGCCACCCTGTCGATAGACAGGAGGTAGGCGCCTGTGCGGTTGTTTACCCCATGCTTCTCTGCGAGGTCTGCGACCGCCTTGTACGAGGAGGTCATGACCTGGTCGAGCTTGGCGTTGACGTCAGCCTCAGTCCAGAAGTAGCCTTGCAGGTCTTGGACCCATTCGAAGTAGCTCACGGTCACTCCACCAGCGTTGGCGAGGATGTCTGGCAGGACTGTTACCTTGTTCTTGAACAAGACTTCGTCCGCCTCTGGTGTGGTTGGGCCATTCGCTGCCTCTGCAGAGATCTTTGCCCTGATGTTCCTTGCGTTGTCCCTGGTGATCTGGTTCTCAAGGGCCGCAGGAATAAGGACGTCGCACTCCGTCTCGAGGAGTTCCTTGTTGGACATCTTCTGGGATCCAGGGAAGCCAACAACGGAGCCGTTCTTTGCCTTGTAGTCCATGACCTTCTGAACGACCATTCCGTTCTTGTTGAATATTCCACCCTGGGAGTCAGAGATGGCTATGGTCTTGGTGCCGAGCTCCCTCTCCATGAGGTAGGCAGCCACGGTTCCGGCATTTCCGAAACCCTGGACGGCCACTGACGCGCCCTTGAGCTTCAGGTTCTGCCTCTTGGCGGCCTCGCGCGTTGCAATCATGCATCCGCGGCCGGTAGCTTCGCCACGGCCCTCGGATCCACCGATCGCGAGCGGCTTTCCGGTGACAACGCCTGGGACCGAGTAGCCCTTGAGCACGGAGAACGTGTCCATGATCCAGGCCATGGTCTGGCTGTCAGTGTACACATCAGGGGCTGGTACATCCTTCTCTGGTCCGATGATCGGGGCAATCTCTGAGGCAAAGCGGCGCGTCATGCGCTCCAGCTCGCCCTTGCTCATGTGCTTCGGGTCGCAGATGATTCCGCCCTTTGCTCCACCGTATGGGAGCTTCATGACGGCGCATTTCCATGTCATCCATGCCGCTAGCGCCCTGACCTCATCCAGTGAGACGTCCGGGTGGTAGCGTATTCCGCCCTTGCATGGTCCGCGGGACATGTTGAACTGTACGCGGTATCCCTGGAACATCTTGTAGTTCCCGTCATCCATTCTTACCGGGAAGTTGACGGTCAGCTCCCTCTTCGGGTGCTTGAGGAATTCCCTCATGCCGTCGTCCAATCCCAGTATCTTGGCCGCGATGTCCACTTGTCTCTGGGCTATCTCGAATGGGTTATTTTCTACAACGTTTCCTGGCATCTTTACACCCCTTGGGTCTCCAAGTTCTGACCGCGCACAGTTCACAGAGTATTTAACTGCGCCAGAATGACAATTTGTGACACTAAAGCACGGCGTAAAACGCATGCTTGAAATACCTTCCGAAGAAGTGCCAAAAATGGCCTATAAAAGAGCTTCGTTAGAGCAGATTTATGTAGTAGAGTATCAGAAGAAGCCCCACCACAATCATCAGTACGGCTGAGACCCGTTCCACTACCGCTGGGGAAGCCTTTCCCTTGAGGAACGCACCCAGCTTGACCCCCAGCGCAGACATGCACCAGAGCGCCAGGATCGCGGCCAAGAACACCAGGAGGAGATTGCCAAAGGACGTTACGAAGAGTATAGTCAGGATCTGGGTCTCGTCCCCCATCTCCAGGAAGAGGATCAGGAGGAAGGCCCCCATGACGACCTTTCCCCTGTCGACATTTCCTTCCTCGGGCTCCTCCTTGGGCCTTTTGGCGAGGCTCCATGCCCCAAAGGCCACGAGCAGGGCTCCCCCGCCTACCTTGACGTACAGGATCTGGGGAAGCAGGAAATGAAGGAGAAGGGTGCCGATGGTCACGGCTATCGCCGTGGACACCAGGAATGCGATCGCTGCCCCTAACCAGACGTGGAAGGGTGGGTTTCTGGCAGCCATCGCGATGTTCGCGAGGTTGGTCTTGTCAAAGAACTCGAATACGAAGATGGTGGCGAAGACGATGGCCCCTGCGGTGATCCAACCACTATCCATGAGGGTGCGAGTAAGAGGACTATCTCGGGGTCAGGTGGGGGAGGAACTCTTCGACGTGCCTTTCGCAGTAGAGGCACTTGAGAGCCAGGGGACGGCGCCGCACAACCTCGAACTCGCTCTCCACGGGCTCTCCCTTGTTGGTGATGCAGTTCGGGTTGGGGCACTTGAGGAGCCCCTTGAACCTGTCAGGCAGGTTCACAGCTCTCTTCTCGACCACTTTGAAGTCCCTTATGATGGATATGGTCGCGGTAGGGCAGATCAGCGCGATCGCGTTGGCCTTCAGGGGGGAGATCTCCATGTTCTCCACCTTCACGATGTCCTTCCACCCCATCCTCTGGCTGCGAACGTGCATGGCGACAGAGACAGTGGATTCCTTCTGGAGCTTGTCGGCGCCTATCACGCGCAGGACCTCGAGCGCCAAGCCGCCCCCTATGTGATCTATCACGGTGCCGTTCTTGATGGGTGTTATCTTGAACTCTCGCATGCTCTTACCTCACTGGATTAGGGTTGCCGGTCAATAGCATGGAAAGGAGCGCCATGCGCACCGGCACGGCTAGGAAGGCCTGTCTGAAATACGCAGCGTGGGAGGAAGAGTCCACCTCCCTTGGTATCTCCGCGACGCGCGGGAGCGGGTGCATGATTATGAACGAGTCCTTCACATCCTTCAGAAGCGCAGGGTCGAAACGGTAGGTGCTGGACACGCGAGCATAATCAGCGAGGTCTCCGAACCTCTCCTTCTGGATGCGTGTCACGTAAAGGACATCGGCATCCCGTATGGCCTTCTCGAGGCGCTCCTCCTCCCTAACCTTTGCCTCCAGCTGTTCTAGGTCCTGGCGGACGTGGTCCGGCATCCGCAGGGTTGGCGGCGCGGACAGGACCAGGTTGGCCCCGAAGAGGGCGAGGGCGTAGGCCAGTGAATGGACCGTTCTTCCGAACCTCAGGTCGCCCATCAGGACCACGTTGAGACCGCTCAAGGTCCCGAAGCGCTCCTGCATCGTAGCAAGATCGAGCAGCGTCTGTGTCGGGTGTTGGCCTGCACCGTCGCCGGCGTTTATCACCGGCTTGTCGGAAACCTGCGCAGCAAGCCTGGAGGCACCCTCGTTCGGGTGGCGCACCACGATGGCGTCCGCGTAGCCGGAGAGCATCCGAACGGTGTCCGATAATGTCTCCCCCTTCGAGATCGAACTCGCCGATGGATCGGCGATCGTTATCACCCTGCCACCTAGCCTTTGCATCGCGCTCTCGAAGGAGAGCCGAGTGCGGGTCGACGGCTCGAAGAAGGCGAGGGCCAGCAGTTTTCCCTCTAGGAGCTTGCTCTGCCTCTTTCCCTCAGCGATGGGAATGTGCTTCCGGGAAGCCCTGATCACAGCCTCGATTTCTTCTCTTGTGAGATCTCTTATTGAGATGACGTCGCGTCCCTTGAGCCCCATCCAGTTGCGCGAATGTCATAACTTAGATAAAACTATGGCCGGCTCATCCATTCTCATGCGGACCGCAATGTGTGCGTATTGTTGCCGCTACGTTCCCCTATAGTTGAGCTCCGCAGTACGGACACGGTGTGGCGGTCAGGGGACGCGGTCCCTGGCAGTATCTGCAGGTCACCGTGGGCGCCGACGGGGGCGGAGGCATGGCATACCCAGGGGAATACCCCGAAGAGTATCCCTGGGGGTAGCCCGTAGGGTAACCTGGCTGAACGGCGTATCCTTGATACGGGGCATACTGGGGTTGAGGGGGTGGTGGTTGTGCGTACGCATAGTAGGGCGACGGAGGAGGTTGACCGTACGCCGGGTAATAGCCCGGCGGAGCCTGGGCTTGCGCCGGTCGAGCGGTGCGGCTCCTAGAGTGAACGAACACCGCTACAACGACGATGATGACAGCCGCCACGACAACTACTGCGATGATCATGATCAGGAGCAGGTCCGATGACGCTGGAGTGCCCCCTCCGGTGGAGGGAAGGAATCCCGCAGTTCCCGGCACGCCGTTCGGGTTGTAGGTGTAGTTCGCTTCAGCTGAGTTGTTCAGGGCAGCGGCAAGGAGGGCTACGTCCGGGGTTCCCCACCCTGTGATCGGATCCCATCCTTCAGTGGCGTTGAACATCCAGTCGTCTCCCTGCGTCACATCGTAAAGGCCGTGGAACGGGTCGGCCGAACTTCCCGTGGATACCTTGAGGAAGTAGCTGCCTATGCTGTACAGCTTCGGGTCGAGGAACCCAAGCTTGTGACCGTTGTTCTCAGCTATTACCGTGAGGAATCCCGCCATGACGGGAGAAGCGACACTGGTCCCCGCAAGGATGGTCCCATAGATCGATCCTGCGGACGAACCGTCATAGACCACTGTGTCGTCGCCGATCGATGAGATGTCCGGAACGCCCCGTGCATAGTAGACCCCCTCCCTTGGGGCGGCATACTTTATCGCGGACTGGGCCGCAGACTGAGCCTGCCAGAGCGGTTCATTGATCACGGAGCTGATTCCGCCCTCGGTTCCCGCCACCTCCTGGGAGGAGTTGGAGTACCATGCGGTCTGGCTTTCAAGGCCAACTATGTTGGTCGCATCGTAACCGAGGGTGGGCAGGAGGCCTCCCTGTGGGTCCCAGCTCGTGATCGGTGTGCCGGTCACAGTGATGGTGGTCCCGCCGACGGCGGTCACACCGTAGGTCTGGAAGGCGGAGGTCCCTGGCCAGCCTGGCCATTGACCTTGGGGGCGGCCAGTGACGCTGACCGGTGCATCTCCCTGGTCGCCGGAGGATGCAAGGACCGTGATGCCCTCAGCCGCGGCCATCTGGGACAGGCCATCCCAGATGCTGTCGTTCATGTCCGGAAGTCCCCATGAGTTGGATATTGCAGCCAAACCCTTTCCCGGATAGTTGAAGCTAAGGGCCTGGCTCAGGGCCTGATCGAACACCAATGGCAGGCCTGAGATGCTGTTCGTGGCAAGAAAGCTCCCCGCGAAGTAGAAACAGTAGATGTGGGCCCCAGGAGCGACACTACCGACCATCTCCAGGTCCAGGGAGTTCTCACCAATCCCTCCCACGTCGTCGCCCAGGGTGGTGCTGGCCGGAAGTGGAGGTGCGGTGCCGTTGTACGTCACCGGCTCAGGAGTAGGTTGAGGTGTGACGGACCCGCTGGGGAAGCTATCCGCATAGTACTGGTCCACCGCCGTTGGGTCCCATGGCGGCAGGTTCTGCGATTCAGTGGAGTTGTAGCCGGACCAGAGAATGGTATCGATCGAGTATCCCGACCCGTTCTTCCCAGCATTGAGCAATGGAAGCTCGTGGTATACCCCCTGATAGTCAGTGCCCCAGAAAACCTGTCCCCCTGTGGTCACAGTGTCGTACTGCTGGGCGCCGAACATGGTCGGTGCCGAATGCAGCGGGACGCGGAAGGTGGCCACTTGGGTGAGAAAGTCACTGATCTCTTGGTTGTGCATGTTCGTCAATCCATCGACACCACTTACCAGAGAAGCTATGGAGGTCTGAAGGTGAGGAATGCCCACTGTCGAATAGTAGGCCTTCCCATGAGTGCCTCGGTACCATGCGAGGGACGTCCCGAACGCTGCGATGACCGCGGAAGCAGGGAGCTGGAAGTTGAGGGTCAACCGGTCGGAGGAAGCGGTCATGTCCTGGGCTCCCAGTGCCGCAAAGTAGCCCTCTACTGTCTGGACGTCCTGTGAGGTTGGGGCGAAGCGCTGGGCGAACTCCGCTGATGTGAGATAGTGTTGGTAGAGGGGGGAGTTCGGTCTCTCAACGCTGGTCAGGAAATTATCTAGGCCTTGCGGGTCGGGATACGCAAGACCTACCTCGATCGAGATGAGCCTGCTGCCGGGAAAGTCCGCAACCTTCACGTCGCCAGGGAGCGGGCCGTTCGAATCAAAGGAGGTTCCATTGGGGTCTCCGATAGTCAGCACTGTGCCAACGGCGGAGGCGGGTGCACCTCTCGAGAGGCCGGTCGGAAGGACCATGACTGCTGTGATGACCGTGATCACAACCAGCCGGAGAAGCCGTCGGGTAAGGCATCTCAAGAAATCACCGGACTATCCACCGCGACGAGGCTATTTAAGTCTGAGTAACAGTTGCACCATCGAGCAACGCTCGCACTTTTTACCGACTGCCCAGGGTGAAAAGGTCCCAAGTTCGACAAAGGGTTCCCGCAGTGAAAGGGTATTCCCGCCCAAGGGGTAGCCCCGAACCCGCCCCTGACGAGGGTTTATGTGGCAGCATCGGATACTATTACTATAGCCCATGCCAAATAGCCACAAGCTCCCGACCATCAAACTCCAGGCTTGCATCATTGTCGTAGCCATGGTCGTTGTCTTCTCTCCACTCTTCGTCACAGGCGCCCCCAGCGCATCTCTGCCCAGACATGCAGAGGCGCTGGCATCTCCTCAGGCCCCTAAGCCGGTCAACACAACGCTGCGCATCTCTTCCAAGCCTGTTGGGGCAATGTCTCCCACTTTCTGGGGGGTGAATGTGCGCGCCGACCAAAAGTTGGGCAATACCCAACGCTCCTACCTGCCCTCAACACCGGTGAAGTTGGTACGCTGGCCTGGCGGGAACCTTGGGGAGTGCTACAACATGACCGCCAATGGAGGTACTGGTCTGGTCTATAATGACAATGGGACATCGTTCCAGCCGCCATGGACCACTGCTCAGTTCGTCAGCTGGTGTCTTTCCATCAATTGTCAAGCGATATTCACTGTTCCTGCAGAGATAGATAACCCCGCAATCGCCGCGTCCTTCGTGACCTATGTCCAAACAACGCTAGATTTCTACCCAGCGTACTGGGAGATCGGGAACGAACCAAGCCTATGGGACCATTTCGGCATTCCCTGGAGCCATTGGAATACCAGCCAAGAGTCTTGGGTGACTCCCACACAGTACGCGGACGCAGTCCAGTCCTATGTTTCGGCCATGAAGGTTGTGAACCCCCACATCCGATTCATTGGCCTTGGGGGGGTAGGGTCGGGAGCGTACGGAGAGCCGTCCTGGATCAATGCCACTGTGGATGTGAACGGCCCTAACCTCACGGCCGTAGCGATCCACGTATACCCTGCAGGTGCAGGAACAGTGGGAGAGTCAGACGCCAAGATCTATTCCTCCGTGGTTGGGAATCTCAGTCTCCTTGTTCGAATTCCGCGCGATCTGGCCGCGATAAGATCATCCTGTCCCAGTTGTCACATCCAACTCATGGTCGACGAGTTCAACGCGGCATCGGGGAATAACCTGTCCGCTTTCATGTCTGGGTTCCAGCTCGTGCCCTACGTAGCAGCAGAGCTGGAGCAGGGGATATGTCTCAACGCCAGTTCCATGGAATTCTGGGCACTGGCGGGTGGCTATGCGGGCTCTCTGTTCAACTCTTCAGGCAGCGCACGTCCCGTCTCCACACTCTATTCCGCGCTCCTACCCCATCTCGATAGTATCGTCCTGCGCACAAGCGTAACGTCGGCACTCCCCAACATCTATGCCCTTGCAACAGAGAACACCACCGCCAACCCTGGTTCTTCGCTCCTCATCGCCAACCTGAACTCGACCCTTTCAGCAAGGATCCTGCTCACCGGATCGGGATTCCCCGTCAATTCGTCTGGGACCGTTTGGCTTTGGAACGCATCTAGTCCGGCCCCACTATCTCAGCCGCTAAGCAAGGGTTCATCCTCTGGGTGGGTGCTCCCTCCCGAGAGCGTAGGTCTCTGGGTCAGTGGTTCATCCGTCTCTGTCCTATCCCTCTCGCTCAAGGCGTCACCGTCAATACTGGCCATTGGTGGCACAACATACATCAATGCGAGCGTGGCGAATGGCGTGCCACCGTACACCTACACCTGGCTGGGACTGCCCAGGGGGTGTACCTCAGCGAACGCGAGCGATTTGCGCTGCACGCCCAATGCGACCGGGACCTTCACCATCAGGAATTTCGTGAACGATTCCGCGGGTAACTCGGAGTCCGCCACGATTTCCCTGACGGTGGATGCGGTCCTCTCCATCAAGTCCTTCGCCGCCAATCCGAACTCGATAACGGTAGGTCAGACCTCGAACCTGACCGTGTTTGCGAACGGAGGAACGCATCTCTACACCTACAGGTACTCGGGCCTGCCCGGCGGTTGCACCTCCTCCAACACCAGCATCCTGGCCTGCACCCCTGAAGTTGCCGGGATCTACGCCGTTAGGGTCTACGTGAATGACAGTATTGGCGATAGTGCGAACAAGACGACAACGCTCACAGTCCACCCCCTCTGTGGGCTTTGCATAGGGTTACAGGAGATCGATCCATCGTCCTTCACGATTCCCATAGGTGGGAGTGCCAACTTCACAGCAATCAGCACGTGCACGGCCACCTGCCCGTCCGGCATTACATACTCATGGACCCTCACGAGGTCGGCCATGGGCAAGCTCAACGCCACCACGGGCACGTGGGTGACGTTCGCCGCACACAGCACAATAGGGACTGTCGGGCTCTTCGTGAACGCTACGCTAGATGGAGAATCCATTCAGAGTTCACCGGCTATCATCACCATCACTGCAATCGCCCTGACCTCTGCGACTGTGAATCCGCCATCGGCCTCACTTGGCCCGGGTAGCGCACAGCCATTCACGGCCAACTCAACATGCAATGCTCCCTGTCCCTCGGGAGTGACATACACGTGGACCCTCACCAACAGCGCTATGGGCGAGCTCAACGCCACCAGTGGATCCTCAGTGACCTTCACCGCGGGAAACGCCACGGGAACGGTCGGTATCTTCGTTAACGCCACTCTGAATGGGAAGGCGGTCAATTCATCGGCCATCGTCAACATCACTCTAGGACTTGGATCGACCCTAACCAGCGTGGCGGTAAACCCGTCCTCGGCAAGCGTCGTGACTGGTGAGTCTCAGCTGTTCACCGCCACTGCCACGTGTGCGTATGGTACCTGCCCCGCCTCCGTGGCCTATGCGTGGACCTTGAGCAATGCGCTTGGCAGTTTGTCCTACTCCACTGGGGCCGCCACTTCGTTCACTGCTGGGAGAGACGCCGGAGTGGTCACCCTCACGGTCTCGGCCAGTCTTTACGGACGCGTCGTGACTAACAAGACCGTCATTACGGTCACCCTCTCCCCCTGTCAGTGCAATGCTCCTGGGATCTCCATGCCTGTCATCGTGGCGGCTGTGGTTGCAGTGGTCGTGGTGATGGCAGTTGTGGCGGCCTTGCTCCTCGCACGCAGGGGAAGATCTCGCCCCAAGCCTTCCGAATCCAATGACGAGGAAGCGCATTGGGGCGAGCCACCCAGGGGCGAGGCGTAGACTTGAACCCCACCACCGGGAGACAATGCACACACAATTCTTATCACCGAGGGTGCATTTCAGACACGAAGAGCGCAGATAGATGAGCGGTGTTTCGAACCCTCCCCTTCCTTCTTCAGGGTACGACTACGGTTACGGCCAGTATGCCCGAGAAGAACAATGGCAAAGGCGGCCTCGACCGCGCCGCCGCCGGATCATCTTGATCGTCGCCATTGTCATAGTACTGGTGGCAGTCCTCTTCCTGGTCTATCTGTTGTTTGTGTATGACGGAGGTTTCTCAAGCCCTGGCAGATCTGGAACCCCCTTCTTTGGATTCGGGATCCTGAGCATCTTCCTGATCCTCATGATCGGTTTCATGTGCATACGCATTGCCATGTGGTCCACTCGAGGACGGGGGGACTGGTCAGGCGGAGGTGGAAATACCCCTCCCCAACGGAGGCATAATCCTGCAATCGCGATTGCCAGGCAACGCTACGCCAGAGGAGAGATCACCCGGGAACAGTTCCAGCAGATAGTCGAGGACATCCGGCATTCCGGACGATGACCATGCCAGTCTCACAGGTTCTCCAGGGGGAGCTCGCGATATCCTGCCATGGAGTGACCAAGCTCTTCGGATTACTAACCGCGGTCGACAATCTGACGATGGAGGTCCCGAAGGGGACTCTTCTCGGGCTCCTAGGCCCAAACGGGGCGGGAAAGACGACACTCATTCGCATACTCCTGGGCCTTACCAGAATGAGCAAGGGAAAGGCCGAGGTCCTAGGGGAACCAGTTCCCTCGAAGGACATTCTTCCGCATGTAGGGTACATGCCGCAAAACCTGGCAACGTACCTGGACCTCACGGTGGAACAGAACCTCTCTCTGTTCGGGAAACTTCAGGGAATGAGTGGGGAGTCTCTGGCCTCGCGCATAGACGAGTCACTGAAGCGAGTTGCCCTGACCGAACGGAAGAAAGAGCTTGTCTCCCACCTTTCCGGCGGGATGCAACGCCGGGTATCCCTTGCGGCGGCGATACTGCCAGACCCCGAGCTACTGCTCTTGGACGAACCTACCGTGGGAGTGGACCCGGAACTCCGTGCAGAATTCTGGGAGTACTTCCACCAGATCACTGGGCGCGGTCGAACGGTCTTGATGACAACTCACTACATGGAGGAGGCAAGCCAGTGCGACAAGGTCGCCATGATGCACGAGGGTCGCATGCTGGCCTTCGATGCGCCATCGGTCATCAAGGAACGGACGAAGGCCGAGACGATGGATGCAGCATTCCTGAGGCTGGTCAGGGAGAAGAGGAAAGAGCAGGGGGTCGAGTAGATGGGCGCCCGCCGAACGCTGGCCATTACGCGCAAGTCCCTGGGCCAGATGGCGAACGATCGGAGAACGATCGGTTTCATCCTCATCATACCCATAATCTTGATCCTGGTCTTCGGCAAGGGGTTCGGAGGACAGCCAACGAACATTGCCGTGGCCTACGTCAACTCGGACTCCGGTCCGGAGGGGGCCAAGATACTGGGGGACCTGCCCTCGGGGACAATGGATCTCCGATCGGTCTCCGATAACGGCTCGGCCTATTCCGCGGTTCAGGACGGGACCGATTCTGCGGCCATTGTCATCGGACCCAACTTCACTCGAGATCTTTCCACAGGCACGGCCATCTTGACCGTGTACGTTGATGGGACCTATCCCACGATCGTCAGCGCGGTGACCGCAGCCCTCCAGAGCGCGATAGAGAAAGCTCTCGGTAATTCATCCCTCAAGTCTCCCCTGGTGGTCTCGCCTCAGTATGTCTACGGCTCGACCAGCACGTCCACCATCGACAATCTGGCGCCCGGGGTGATGGCGCTGGTGGCGTGCTTCGGCACCACGATACTCTCCATCTTGATACTTGTGCGGGAGCGGTCGATCGGTCTACTGGAAAGGCTCTTCGCCACACCCTTGCGACCACTTGAGTTCGTGGCGGGTCACGCGATCAGTCTTGCAGTGGTGGCGGCCGCCCAGTGCGTCGTGCTGATAGTGGTGGCCATCGTGGTATTCCAGGCGACGTTCGTGGGCAGCATCTTCCTCGCCCTCTTGATTCTCATCCTATTTGCCGTGGGGAACATTGGGCTCGGAATGCTCATCTCCGCCGTCACGCAGAACGAATTCCAGGCCGTCCAAACGATCCCACTGATAATCTTCCCCCAGTTGCTCTTCTCGGGAGCGCTCTTCCCTATCGACGTCGTACCGGTCGCATGGAGACCTCTGTCCGAGGTTCTTCCGCTCACTTATGCAGCAGATGCGATGCACAGCATCCTGCTCAGAGGCTGGGGCGTGACTGGAGTAGGATGGGATGTTGTGATACTCCTGGTCTACGCACTGCTGACCCTGATCGGGGCAACCGTCCTGGTCCGACGTCAAGCGTAGGCCTTGCATCCCTTCTACTGCGGCCTGACCGTCTGTGAATCCTGGAGGAGCTTCTTCTCCACCACTGCAAGCATCTCAGACAAGGTAGAGACCGCGACCCCTACCCTTGCAGCTAGCTCGGTAAGGGTCACACGTCTTGGCACCTCGAAATATCCTGCAGCCATGGCCTTGCGGAAGATCTCGGACTGGCGAGGAGTGAGCAGGGCTTCCTTGTCTCTTTCACTGTTGTAAACTGCCTCCACCTGGATGTGTATCTCGGGGAACATCTTGATGAAGCGTCTCAGGCTTTCCTCAGGTCCCACGACATTCACCACAGTGGAACCATCCTTGATGATGAACGGGGTCCGAAGGACCATGTGCATGCGATAGACCGCAGCCATGAACTCGTAACCCTTGCAAGTCACGCGCAGAGTGGTGGTCCTGACATCTCCTCCAAGCGGCTTTGCGTCGTAGACGTCCCCGGATGCACGAAGTTCCTCGGCCCACGCGGCTATGTCCTGCGTGCGTACCCGGATATCCACAAACATCCCATCGTCGGCAAGCGAGTAGCCAAGAACCTCGATGCTCGCATCAGGATGTCTCCTGGTGATCTCGGCAAACCAGTAGGCTGACGGTAGCGAGGCGTTCCATCGGCATATCACGATGTGTTCCGTTCCTTTCTTATCAGTTGGAGAGGGGGCCGCCGTCATCGCATGGCTCCATCGCCACTTGGACAACACCAGCTCCTCGGAGTTGCGATACAAAGGGTCCAGGGTAACATCTATCGACGACCTGTGCATGGCGTCGATCAGCCGCTGAATGCTCGCGTTGGTTCCCACCACTTCCCACGTGGACGCCCCGTTGTTGATCCTGATCGGGGTCTTCAGTATCACGCCAAATCGACTCAAGAGGTTCGTAAAGGTCTGGGTCTTGTATATGACGCGAAGCTCGCGGACCGAGCTTCCGGTGGGGCAGTCTTCGACATGGAACACATCCTTCAGAGCTTTGAACTCCTCGACACAGTCCCATTTTCCCTGGCCGTAGATCCGTACTACTGCGAGTGTTCTGCCCTTGGTCCAATCCATCCGATCCGTGATATCGAAGATATTGTCGGGATGCGTCCTGCTGATCGCACAGGACCATAATCCTCGAGGCAGCGTTACACGCAACTGGCAGACGACAAGGCGATCAGCCTCTTCTCCGGGTATGAGAAGGGAATCGGTCTTATTGGTAGGTGAAGCGCGCCGCCTGTTCGTCCCGGTCCTCGCCTTGTGAGGCGCCTTCATCCTGCCAGCTGATGACGTCAGTCCACGTGCTATTTCGGTGATACTAGTAGATTGGTGTCTGGCTATTTAGTTGTGTTGGAGGGCCATATCTGGCTTGGACAGCGATAGCTGGTCACTCCGGTGGACTCCTCCTACTGTCCTCTTCCTGGCTGAGAGTCCTGCAGGAGCTTCCTCTCCACCACTGCAAGCATCTCGGACAGGCTGGAGACCGCGACCCCGATCCTGGCAGCCAGCTCGGTGAGAGTCACACGCCTGGGTACCTCGAAGTACCCCGCTGCCAGGGCCTTTTGGAATATGAATGACTGGCGGGGGGTCAACAATGCCGCCCCCTCTCTCTCGGTGTTGTAGACTGCTTCCACTTGAGCTTGCAGTTCAGGAAACATTTCGATGAATTGCCTGATGCTCTGCTCCGGGCCGGCCATTACCAGCTCCGCGACACCTTCCTTGATGGTAAACGGCGTTCTGGGGACCAGATGCAAACGGTGAATTGCGGCTTGCAGGTCATAGGCCTTGTAGGTCACGCGTAGTGTAGGTGACTTGTTGGGTCCGCCGATCGGTTTGACATCATAGATATCCTCGAAGCTACGAAGTTCATCGGCCCACTTGGTGACGTCATCTGTGTGGACACGAAGATCGACTAGCATCTCGTTCTCCAGTATCGTGTAGCCCAAAACATCAAGGACAACCTGTGGGTGCCTCTTCTCCATCTCGGAATGCCAGAACGGGCGCGGGAGAGTGCAGCGCAGCTTACAAACGATGAAGTGACCCGTCTCGCTGGTGTCGTTAGGCTGGGAACCTAGCTCCGGCACCAGATCCCTCCGGAACGTTGTGGGCATCGAAAGATCCGCGTTTCGATACAATGGGTCAGGTACAACGGCAACCGACATCTTGTGAAGCGCACTGATAAGGTGTTGAATATTGGCGGCAGTTCCCACGATCTCCCAGGTGGATACTCCGTTATTGATCCTGATCGGAGTCTTCTGCATCACACCGAATTGCTTGAGGAGAGCGGAGAATGGGGGGGCCTTGTGTATGATATGAAGCTCTTGGGCCGAACCTCCAGCGGTGTGGTCTTCAACGGAAATCACGTCATCCTGTTCTTGGATCTCCTTGACGGCGTCCCACTTTTCGGAGGTGTAGATCCGCAGGATCACCAGGTTCGTTCCCCCGCCCCATACGGTCCAGTTAGTGATGTCGAATATCGCGTCTGGATGCATTCTGCTGATTTCGCCGGTGACCACCCCTCTCGGGAGCGTTACACGCAATTGGCAGATCACAAGGCGATCCGCCCCCTCCCTGAACATTAGGTGAGAATCACTCTTATCCGTGTGCAAGGCGCGCATCTTTTGTGCGCCTTTCCTGGTCTTGCGGTGTGGACTCCCCTTGCTGGTCCTTGATGCCATTGTGCATTCCGTTGAGACGAAGGAAGTATATCAAAATCATGTTATATATATGTTCCGACAGCTTTCGGACAATTTTCAGGCTGTCGGGGTTCCCTCCGGCCTCCTGGGGAGTACTGATCGTTGAGGGAAGAGGGCCCTGTCGTACTCAGGACCTATCGCCGTAGTCGACAAGTCCTTAGAACTAGAGCTACCAATCCAACATAGGTGAGCCAGGGTTTCCCCTGCTCACCTATCCGACGCGCTCGCTATCTTCGGGTATCGCTTGGCGATGTTCAGGTGGCCACCCAGGTTCCGGTGAAACCGTTCCCCGATGAGGTCAGGGCGCTGGTTGTCTCCTCAGTTGTGGATCCGACGATGTTTATCTCAGCCGCCTGCCACGTGCTTGTGGAGGTCTGGATTGGCCCGGTCACGCCACTTATGGTTGCACTGCAGGAACTGAAGGTGACCGTACCAAAGTCTGCCAGTGGAAGGACGCCACTAGAGCTGCTGGGTGCCTCTACGATCCATTCAGCGCTGGACCGGGCTGCACTTGACAGGGACTTGGTCACTGAGAACGTCTTTCCAGTTGTCACATCCTTAAGTGCCAGCACGAACTTCTTCGCTGAGTTGTAGGTTACTGAGGCAGTGATGGTGTTGCCTGGCTTGATCGTCATGCCCAAGGTTACCGGGCCAGCGGGGTACATCTCATACCAGGCGTAGTAAGATGGGGATCCTCCACTGCAGTCGGAATCAGTTCCGAGCTGCTCAACCGAGTTACTCGAGTAACCGTCGATTCCAACCCAGAAAGCGGCATAGGCGGTCTCGCCAGACGTGCACTTCACGGTGGGCTCGACCCACGTTCCAACCACCTTAGTAACCACCTTTGTGGAGGGACTCGTAAGGCAACTCTGGGCTGCAAAGCCACCCCAGTTAGAGCTCGTGGTCTGCGTTACACCGGTGCAGGTTGAAGCGGGAACGTACTTGTTGGTCACAGGTACCATCGAGGGAAGTTTCACGTTCGACGAAAAGGCGCTGGTCGCTCCAGCCACGGCAGGTAGGATCATTACGATTGCCGCGAACGCTGCTGCGATGTAGATAGTCCTAGAGATGTTCGTTCCGCGTGACTCCTTATAGTGCCACATGTTATGACTTCACTCACCCCGAGTATTTAAGCCTGACTTTTTGGCAAATTCCGCGCCGATAGCATAACAAATTCAAAGCATCTTGGGATGCGCTGATCAGCGTTTTCACGGTGAAGTCCTGACGCGCTGGCCCCCACAAGCCTCACAATCGCTATTGCAGGGGCGTGACACGGCATGAACACATAAGCCATAGCAGCACTCATCAAAGCAAGGGTGATCGGCGGGCCAGGTCTTGAATCGGGCAATATCTATAGAGAAGGAGCCCGGCTGCAGCCTGGTGATCTTAGAACCCTAACCGCTTCTTGAGCTTCTCGTAGTAAGGGCCGTTCGCGGGGTGAATATTGTTCTCGCCGATTTCCCTTATGCGAGTAACGGCCTTGATGGCATCGTCGATCCTTCCCCAGTCGGCGTACATCGTGCCCATGTAGATGAGCACCTCAACCACGATCTGGTGATAGTCAAGGTACTCTGCTCGCCTCAAGGAGTCTAGGAAGGCCCTTTCGGATTCCTCGTACGCCTTTCGGTGATGTGCAATGATCCCCTCGTTGAACGTGACATGTTGCATGCCCGATAGATCATTGTAAGCAGAGAGTATTCGACGGGCCTCCGCGTTGTTATCGGCAGCATCCTTCTCGATCCCGAGGGCTAGGAGTATCTCCACGCTGTTGAAGAGCACCCAGCCTATGAGCCGCCGGTTCTTGCTCATCACCGCGCAGGCACGTGCCTCCATGAGCTCGTTCAGCGCTTCGCGGGGGTGGAAGATCCCCAGGGCAACTGCAATGTTGTTGTGAACCCTTGCCAAGCCCTCGTAATTGTGCAGCGGCAGCATGTTCTGGATGGCCTTCTTGTAGCATTCGATCGCCTTCGTCTGATTCACCGGATCTTCGATCGAGGAGTAATTGTTGCCCATGATCACGTAACATCGCGTCACCTCCCTCGCATCCCTTTCCGGGTCGAAAAGACATAGCGCCGCCTCCACCTCCCTCCTTGCAACGTCGATGCTGCCCTCAAGGTAGGCCGCACGGGCAAGGCTGAGGTGGGCCATCGCCCGCACCTTCTTGTGCCCTTCCTTGCCCAACAGTTGTAGCACCTCTTCGCAGTACCTTCTTGTTAACCCGATCTTGTCTAGCCTTCTGGCAGCATCCGCTCGAGACAGAAGCAGCAAGGCGCGCAGAGTTACCTCCCCTTCAGGAATCTTCTCCAGGCTTTGGCCGTAGAGTTCGTATGCCCGGGAGTCGTCTCCCATCGCAGCATACTGCTCGCCCATCTCCTTCAGAAGGTCTGACTCCTCGAGCCTGTGGTCACCCGAGAGAGCGGTAATATCCTCTCGCGCTCGATCCAAGTGGTGTATGGCCACATCTGGGGAAAACGCGTCCTTCGCCAGCATAGCTGCATACCGGTTGTAAAGGAACGATTTCTCATGGACCCGCGCCAGATGGAAATGACGTCCCATCTCAGGGATGACTCTAGGTTCCGGGTTGGGATTCAGCTTCTCGTACGCCTCGGCTACCCTCTTGTGCATGACCCGAACTCGACTCGAGGAGATGTCGCTGTAGGCGTGAGCGAGTGTCACCACGCGGACAAAGGCGTAGGAATCGCCATAATTGAGCTCCTTGAGTGTCCCGCGGTGGACCAGCCGCTCCAACGACTCGGCCAGCGTTTCCTCATCGATCTCCATCGCAGTGGCGAGCACCGAAAATTCGAACTCCATGCCCATCGTGGCCGCGTAGGAGAGCACTCGCTTCTCCAGTTCCCCGAGCCCTGAGAATGGACTGGCAGCAGCCGTGGAGTCAGCAGTCTTGGCGTTCTGGACCATGTGGATCGATGACTACCCCGCCACAATACATCGGTAGAGCGCTTAAATCCGCGCATCGGGAAGTCTGAACCCTAAACCATTCCCAGCCGTTTCTTCAGGGCCTCGTACGTGGGAATCTGCGTGGGATCTACCTGGTCCTTCCCGATCGCATCAATTCGAGAAACCTCCTTGATGGCTTCATCTTTCTTTCCCCACTCTTCATACATCGTGGCCATGTGAATGAGGGCCTCGACCACGAACGGGGGATAGCCAAGGTCTTCTGCCTTCTTCAAGGAACTCAGGTACAGCCTTTCAGAATCCGCGTAGGCCTTCCGGTGCTGCGCGAGCATGCCTTCGTTCAGTTCGACCTGCTGCATGCCTTTGGGGTCGTTGATTTTGAAGAATATTCGACTGGCCTCCATATTGTTCTGGGCAGCCTCGAATGCCTCCCCAAGGGACAGATGTATCTCCACGCTGTTGAAGAGTACTATCCCCAGGAGCCTTTTCGCCTTGCAGCTCTCAGCGCAGCTACGTGCCTCCTTGAGTTCCATCAATGCTTCGCGCGGGTGAGAGAATCTCAAGGTGAAGGCCGTGTTGATGTGGGCCCTTGCCAGCTCGTAGTAGTCGTGCAGCGGCTCTAGGGTTTGGATGGCCTTCCGGTAATACTCGACAGCTCTCGCCAGGTCGTCGGGGGCCAGCATGCCGGAGAGCGCATTGCCGAGCTCAATGTAGCACCGGGCCACCTCAGTAGCATCCTTGTCTGGATCGAGAAATCCCAGGGTGGCCTCTATCTCCCTCTTTCCAACATCGAACTGCCCCTGCACTATGGCCGCCCGGCTAAGTGTTCGGTGGGCCTTGGCCAGTCCTTTCTTGTGCCCCGCCTTCTCCAGGAGCCGTATCGCCTCCTCGCAGTACAGTCGCATCGATCCGAGCTGGTCCAGGTCGCGAGCAGTGTTTGCTCGCGCGAGAAGGATCAGAGCGCGCAGAGTCACCTCCTCATCAGGCAACTTCTTCAGGCTCTCCCCGTAGAACTGGTCTGCCTGGGTATTATCCCCCATAGCGGCATACTGCTCGCCGATATCCTTCAGAACGTCTGCCTCCTCCACCCTGTGGTCCCCAGGTAGAGCAGCGAGATCCTCCCGCGCTCGCTCCAGGTAGCGCATTGCCACGTCCGGGGAGAAGGCGTTCATTGCCAGCGTTGCCGCATATCGGTTGTAAAGTAGCGACCTATCATGGACTCCCCCTATGTGGAAATGACGCCCCATCTCGGGGATGATACGTGGAGAAGGGTCGGGGTGCAATTTCTCATAGGCCTCGGCGATTCTCCTGTGTATCACCCTCACCCGGCTCGAGGAGATGTCGCTGTAGGTCTGTGCGAGTGTCACGACCTGGACGAAGGCGTAGGAATCGCCCCAGTTGAGTTCCTTGAGGATGCCCCGGTGGACCAACCGTTCCAGTATCTCGGCCAGTGTTTCCTCCTCCATCTCCGTAGCAGCGGCCAGCACTGACCAGTCGAACTCGCTGCCTATCGCGGCCGCGTAGGAAAGTACGCGCTTCTCTAGCTCCCCGAGCCCGGTTGTTTGGGTGACACTTGCCGTGGAGGTAGCAGTCTCAGTGGAATGAGCCATAGAAAGAGTTCACTGTTCCTGCCAGAGAGGCACAAGGAACCCTTAAACTCAAGGATTCACGAAAAGGGCCCCGGTTCCGTGCCGCTTGGCAATTGAAACGTACCAAGTTAAATATACGCGTCCACGGATTGCACTATTGACCAAAATAGTCTCATGGGGCTGGAGGACGACTATGGGCTTTCTGGAGATCCCCTAGCCGAGTACCATGCGCTCAACCTCCGGCTCATCGGAGGGGAATTGTTCGCCATCTCCATTGGTCTTGCAGTTCTCGGGCTATATCTTGGCTTCATTGGGCGCGCGATCCTCGGAGGGATAGTCTTTCTGTCAGCAGCCATCGTGCTGACTGTAACATCCTTTCTCATAACCCAGAGAATTCGCCGCCTAGAAGGGAGGGTGCTCCAGCCGGGAGAAGCCGCTGGGGAACTGGCAATGCTGCTTCTTATCGAGTTTGGCAGCGCATCCATAATCCTTGGATTCGTTCCTGGCATAGCCGTGTTCATTCTCTTCGGCATTATCCTTCTCATAGTAGGTTGGGCCATGTGGGTCGAGCGCTCTGACGAGGCCTCATATCGCCCTCAAGCGTTCTGGATAATGGAAGCGGTCACTGTCGGGGTAGTGGTCTGGATCGGGATCACCTTCTTGTTCAACCACACCTATTTCGGATTGTAACAAGAATCTTTATCATCAGGGATTGCAACCGATCAGCTCAAACCAATGAACGCTACGTTTCCTCAGTCTTCTCGGGGATCACATCCTCTTCCAGTATCAGTGCCCCCTGGTAGCCACAACTCCTGCAGGTGTACTGCGATCCGCTGAACAGGATGGCCTGGCTGGCGATATCATAGGAAAGACACTGAGGGCATCTCAGGACGGTAGTGGGCTTTGGGCGACGCTTTACCATTTGGCAGATACCTCTTTTCTTCCGCAAATGGAACCATGCGAGTGGCAGACTTAAACTCGCCCATACGCCCCGCAAAGGGTGTCAAAGGTTCAGTGGGTGTGCAATTGATGCCGGGCCAACGGAAAGAATCCGATGGTTGGACCTTGCTCGCATCGAGCGAAAGCAAGCATATCATCATTCATGTGGCGGGGCCGAAGGGTGGGGGACTGTGTCGAAGCAACAGTAGCCTCTGGTATGATACACCATATCACTGAATCCAGGACAGAGGGTGAAAAACTGGCTGGTAACTTATATTTCGCGCCAAGGCTGATTATTGCATGAGTCGCGGTGTAGAATCCATGGAGAATGCCGGAAGCACGTTGCAAACCAAGTTCACTGAGATGTCTCTGAGCACATTGAGGTCTGTAGCAGCAGGATGGCAGGAAAGAGGAGTTTTCCCCCTCCTCAGTTTCGATGGCCCCCCCTTGGGCTCGCTCTCTCCCTCCCCGTTCCTTGGAGGGAAATAGATGTTGGACTCCACACCCCGTCTAGGAGGCCGCAAGTTGCAAATAGGTCTGAGTCGAGTGAGGAAAACGAGGGGGTCAGGTGTGCTGAAGCTCGCATTGGTTCTAGGAGTCTTTCTAATCCTACTAATTCCACAGGGGTGTTGCGGGTCGATGGAAGGCGAAATGAATCAGGTCGCACTGCAGCATTCGCAGGTCGCAGGTGCTCTCAATCGCCTGTACCAAGAGAGTCATGGGGTCTCCCCTCGATGCACGAATTGCGTTATCAGGAGCTTCGGGGTCGGTGAGCGTCCCCAGCTACTTGCCCTCGATCCCGTGAACGGTCTTCTCTACTTGGCCGACTTCTACTCCAACAACGTTACTGTGATCAACGGTGCCACTAACTCCGTGGTGGGTTCGATTCCTGTGGGGGTGAACCCCTTTGGGGTCGCCTACGACAGCGTCAACGGAGACCTCTACGTGAGCAACGAGGGCGGGAACAACGTGTCGGTGATCGAAGCTGCCACCTCTGCCCCTGTGGCCTCGATCCCAATCGCGTCCGGTCCAATGGGGGTGGCATTCGACAGCTCCAACGGAGACGTCTACGTTGCGAACAGCGAGTCTAACGCGGCCACGATCATTGACCCCACAACGAACAAGGTTGTCGGTAGTATTCCCGTGGGGAGCTCCCCTTGGGACATCATCTACGATAGCAGTAACGGCAACATTTACACAACCAACGAGGGTTCGAACAACGTGAGCGTGATTGACGGATCATCCAACCTGGTGGTGGCGAACGTACCGACTGGGGGGACGCCCACCTCGATATGTTTCCAAGCGGGGAGCAATTCCCTCTACGTGGCAAACCCTGACTCCAACAGCGTCACGGTCTTCAGCAGCTCTACCAACTCCCCCGTCACGACAGTAGCCACGAGCCGCCCCTATCCACGTGGAGTCGTGTGCGACCCGGAGGACGGACTGACCTACGTGATGGACGAGCAGGCCGGCATTGTCGATATGATCAATGACACTACAAACGCCTTGGTCGGAAACTTCCCCGTGGGAACCAATCCGAACTACGGCATTCTCGATACCCTGAACGGATACCTCTACATCACCGACCTTCTGGAGTACGAGGTGTATGTGATCGCTCCCTCCGGCTTGCCTGAAACTCTGACCTCGGTGTCTATCAGTCCGTCTCATGCCAACGTTACGGTGAACGGCATTCAAATGTTTACAGCCACTCCAACATGCACTTCCACCTGCCCCTCAGGGGCCACCTACTCGTGGGGCCTGACCAACAGCGCCATGGGTACGATCACTGGCACCGGTGCCTCAGTTACTTTCACCGCAGGCAACACCGCAGGGACAGTGACTCTACTGGTGAACGCCACCTTGAACGGGAAGACCGTTCAGAGTTCCCCCGTTGCAATCACCATTCAGGCCAGTTCGCCTTCACAAAACACAGGTTTCCTCGGATTGTCGGGAGACCTTGGGTATGTGGTGCTTGGGGTGATCGTAGGAGTGATAGTGGTAGCTGCGGCCGCCGTTCTGCTCTTGGTGCGCAGGAAGAAGTCTTAGGCCACACCTTACTCCTCTCCCGGTGTCCCCCTCCAGGGATCTGAAGTGCTTGTGTGGCGGAACCATTAAGTCGTCCCACCAAGTCAATGGTCGCTCGTCATTGGGTACCGAACACCATGCCAGACGCGAGAACCTGTGCCAAGGAGTGGGTAGCCGCGTGGAACGCACACGACCTCGACCAAATCATGGCACATTACGCGGCTGACGTCATTCTAGAGGCTCAGACGGTAGTCAGCAGGTGGAAGAAGCCCGATGGTCGCCTAGTCGGGAAAGAAGAGTTGAGGAAGCACTTTGCCCTGGGATTGCAGCTTTCCCCACAGCTCAAGTTCACCATTGAGGACATATTCCTCGCGCCTAGCGGTTACGCACTCCTCTATCGTCGGGAGAACGGTAATCGTGCGATCGAGGCGGTAACCCTCAATAATGAAGGTCTGGCGACGAGAGTAACGGTGTACTACCTGGGTGCACAGGCCTGACGTCGTAGCTCCAACGAACCTCGTCATGGACGACCAGAACCTGCCGTTCGTTACTCCAGGGCCGTTCCAAGATTGGCGCAATCTTGAGTGGTCCTGAGGAGGAAAACGAGAGCACTGGACCAATGGGATGATAAGCCTGCAAAACCATAGTGGATACCAATGGCCGGCGGAAAACACCCAAGGGAAGCCATCGCGCGATGGTCCAGAGCGAGTTGCCAGAATCCGTAAGGCCACATCACTGAGGTAGAATGAGCGAGAAAGAGGGTGCTGGGCCTGGGACCGTTGTCCTTACCGGGGCGAGTAGCGGCATTGGAAGGGCAGCTGCCCTTTCCCTCGCAGACCTAGGTCTAAGCGTCGTGCTCGTGGCTCGACGGCAGAAGGCCCTTGAAGAGCTTGCCCAGGAATTACAACGACGTGCCCCGAAGACAAATCCTTCCGTCCACGTTGCAGACCTCTCCTTGCAGCGGGAGGTTCGGAGACTGGCCGCGGAGCTCCGTGGCAAGTATCCCAAGATTGATGTGCTGATCAACTGCGCCGGGGCCTGGTTCCACAAGCGGGAGGAGACAGAGGAGGGAGTTGAAATGACCTGGGCCCTCAATGTCCTTTCACCGTTGCTCCTTACAGAGCTTCTCCGTCCTTCACTTCGCGCCGCTGCACCGTCGCGCGTGGTAATGGTTTCCAGCATGGCGCACGCCCGGCAGGAACTCGAGTTCGACGACCTCGAAGGTCGCAAGCACTACCGCGGATTCAGGAGCTACGGGCGATCGAAGCTCGCCCTCATCCTCCTCACACACGAGCTCGCGGAAAGGTATCGGGCCGATGGAATAGCAGTGAACGCCGTCCATCCAGGGTTCATTCGAAGCGAGTTCGGTCGGACCAACGGGGGGTTCATCGGGGCTGGCATGTGGTTCGTGCAGCTGATCTCCGCCCGTTCCGTCGAGTATGGTGCACGAACCCCTGTCCGCGTGGCCACCGCCCCAGAGCTCTCAGGTGTTACCGGAGAGTACTTCGTGCGAGGAAAGTCGGTGCGTTCCTCCCCGCAGTCGTACGACAAGGAGGGGGCGAAGCGGCTCTGGGCCGACTGCGCAAAGCGCCTTGGCCTTTAGTACGACGCTTCTGTGAATGTGCCGAGTTGAAGGCTTCGACCAGTGGAATGGCCGCTCAGTGTCTCGAAAGCCATGAGCGAAGGTGTAAAGGTAGGCAGCGCATTCCGCATGTCAGAAAATGAAGGAGAAATCCCCCAAGTCTAACGCAGCACCATCAGGAAACATCCACGACGAGGTCCGTGAGATATGGGACTCTAACGCTGATTTCTGGGACGAACATATGGGGGAAGGAAACGTCACCCATCGGTTGGTACTCGAGCCTCTGCTCGACCGTCTCCTCGAACTCAAGAAGGGGGAGGAAGTCCTCGAAGTGGCGTGCGGCAACGGGCAGTTGGCCCGGCACATGGCATCGCGGGGCGCACGAGTTACCGCGTGTGACGTGAGCGAGGGGATGCTCAGGCATGCTCGGGCGCGGGGCATTCCTGCAGGGAGTGCCATTGAGTTCCGGAACCTTGACGTCACCGACACGAGTGCTCTCAGGGCAATAGGTCCCAAGCGGTTCCATGCAGTGGTCTGTAACATGGCCTTGATGGACATTCCCGAGATAGAACCCCTGGCTAAGGCTCTGCCTGATCTTCTCCGGTCTCAGGGTAGATTCGTCTTCTCAGTTAGCCATCCGGTCTTTAATTCGACTGGAGTGCGAAAGGTCTTCGAGGAGGACGAAGAGACGCAGGCCAACTCCACTGACATGCCGGAACGGTCCGGAGTGTTCGTGTACCGCTACGGGACTCCGACCACTGCGAAGGGACTGGCGATGATTGGCCAGCCGAAGGCCCAGTACTACTTCGACCGCTCCATCAGCGATCTCCTTCGACCCTTCTTCCAGGCAGGTCTTCGGCTCGACGCCTTCGAGGAGCTCGTTGCACCGGCGGGAGCGAAGGTGGACTCGAAGTTCTCATGGGCGAACTTCCCCCAGATACCGTACGTCCTAGTCGGTCGTTTCTGGCACTAAGGGTCGATTTGCATCTTGCTTCAGAAAGGACTTCAGTTGTGGTGATCGGCTAGGTGCCATTTGCGGTGGCTCGCACTACAGGGGCTCTCATCTTGCTCGTGAGGTAAGCATGGCACATTCCTAGAGTGTTATGCCAGACCCCTACTCCGTAATTCCTATCGACCGCGACGACTCCTGCGTTGTTCGCCCCAAGCCTATTCTCCAGATCCTTGAAGGCCACCATTACGGCTTTCTGGGCACCGCGGGAAGCCATGCCCTGGACCACGGTCTGGCAGAAGAGTGAACGGACCATGTGTTCGCCCACACCCGTTGCGGCAGCAGCGCCAAGCTCGTTCGCGTAGAAGCCCGCCCCAAAGATCGGTGAGTCGCCGATCCTGCCTGGAAGCTTTAGCCAGTGCCCCCCGGAGGAATTTGCGGCCGCGGTGTCTCCCTTGCTGTCCACTGCTACGGCCCCGACCGTTCCCATCCTCTTCACATTCGGGTATCTGGAAGCCTCCAAAATGAACTTCAAGGTCTTCGGATGGAATTCCCTCATGAACGAGTGCTCCTTCCGAGCATCGGCCATGATCTTCCTCCACAGCTCCTTCTTCTTTCGGGTAGCCAGGTTCTCCCTTTCCAGTTTCTGGTATCGGCCAACCAACTCGATCGCACGATCTCCGTGCATCGAGACGATGTCTGTCTTCTCCAGGATGAACCTTGCCATGGCTATCGGGTGAACGACGTCACCCACACGGAAGACCGCCCCCGTGGCGAGGTCGCTTCCCCGGCATATCCCCGCCTCCAGTTCCACTTTCCCCTCCGAGGTGAGACACGACCCTCTACCGGCATTGAAGATCCCGCAATCCTCCTGGAGATATACTGCCCGCTCGGTCGCATCGAGCGCACTTCCACCTGATGCAAGTATCGAGGAAGCATCGTTGACAATGGTTTCGAGTTCGTGAAGAACTTGCTCTCCTCTGTCACCAGTCAGCTTGATGCCTGCCCCTCCGTGGATCACAAGCGCCCAATTCTTCATCGACCCCCACTATCGCCACACAGGATTAACGCTTCTGGATGGCGGCGGCCTAGAGTCGAGCTTTTCACTCCCGGTTCATCACAGGGGCCATGACCGTGTCGCCACTTGCCCGAAGGATAGCGCGTCACTTGGACGCGGCTGACCCTATCCTGGGGAAGCTCATTCAACGCGTGGGAGTCCACGACATCGATTGGAGCCCTGCGGGCTTCTCAGCGCTAGCCCGGTCCATCATCTTCCAGCAGATATCATGGGCCGCCGGCAACTCGATCTGCCGCCGGGTGCGAGAGGTCGCCGGAAAGCGCGGATTTCCCCCTGCGACATGGTTCCTCCAGGCATCAACGAAGGAGCTGCGCAAGGCTGGGCTTTCACCCCAGAAGACCGGATACCTTCGCGACCTTGCCCGCCGTGTGGTTGACGGTGAGATAGTATTCTCGCGGATGCGATACCTCACTGACGAGGAGGTGATCGAGGAACTCACCAGGGTTCATGGTATTGGGCGATGGACAGCGCAGATGTACCTTCTCTTCAACATGAGGCGGCCAGACGTCCTCCCGAGCGGGGACCTTGGGGTCCGCAAAGGTGTGCAGCGAGTCTACGGATATCGTTCCCTTCCTTCGGAGCACACTGTCCAGCGGCACGGGGAAAGGTGGCACCCGTACTGTTCTTGGGGGACCTACTACATGTGGCGAAGCCTTGACAATATGCGCTAGACGTACGATTGGTGCGGGCAGCCTCGTCCGCTATCCGGTCATGTGGGCGTCAGCTGAGTGGCCTGACCCCAATATGCATTCCGTGGTGACCTTTGTGCCACCTCGGTATGAATTTGGCTTGAAGGCCAGCGGCCTTGATGGCTTCTTGGATCGTGCGCGGGGCGAAGAGGCCCAATTCATGGACCTCGGAAAAGTGCTGGATGGGTTTGAACTTACTAGCAATGAGGTACTGCATCTCCATCCGGGCTAACGACGGGCGCGGTTCAGAAGAGCTCGTCACCCTCGCGACAGCAAATCCCATCCTCTCGGTGACCCTTGTGATGACTGTTCCAGGTTTCCAGGCGGACGGCGTTTCGAATGGCTGGATGAGCAGCACACCTCCTGGCCTGAGGTGGCGGGCCATGCATCTCACGGCTTTCCTCAAGCCTGGGAGCGTCCGGGTGTAGCCGATGGCCCCGAACATACAGATCACCGCATCGAACTGCTTGTCAATGTTGAACGACTCCATGCGGGCCTCGATCAGGGGAACTCGGGGCAAGCGTTTCCGTGCCTCTTTGAGCATCTCTCTGCTTGCGTCCAGACCGGTGCAACGATACCTCTTCTGTAGGTACTGAATATGATGACCGGTTCCGCATCCCACATCAAGGAGTTCACGGCCTCCTGAGCGGCAGTGCGCGCGGATCTCTGCCCGAAGATACCTAACCTCACCAGAATAGCTCTTGTCCATGTAGACCGCATCGTACAGCGGAGCAAGCTCGGTGTAGGGGAGTGCGAGCCTGCGGTTTGCAGAGTGACGTGCCATCGCGGGTGGTGAAGTCGTGACCAAGCTTGAGCCCTTCGGAGTTCTATCGCGCCTCACTTGCCCTTAGAGGCCGCTGGGGCAACCGTCCGGCCCCAGGTATCAACTGGCTCGAGACGGGCGGTCAGCAGCCTTGAGAGCATCCAACCAGGATACTCCGGTGTCAGAGCGCTGACCTCGTCGAGCTGCTTCAGCTCGTCGTCAGTAAGCTTGACGTCCACCGCAGCAAGGTTTTCCTGGAGTTGGTCGAGGCGCTTGACCCCGATGATGACTGAGGTCACAACGGGTTTCGACAGCAACCATGCGAGAGAGATTCGGGCCGGGCTGCAGCCATGGGCCTTTGCGATTGGGGCCATGACATCGAGTATTCTCCAAGTGCGTTCCTTGTCGACTGTGGGGAAATCGAACTCGGAACGGCGGGCCCCCTTCGGCTTCTGGTTCTCCCGGCTGAACTTTCCCGAGAGGAGGCCACCGGCAAGCGGGCTCCAGACGAGCAACCCGATCTTCTCGGACTCGAGGAACGGAACAACTTCGCGTTCGAGGTCACGGCCCGCGATGGAGTAGTAGGCCTGCAGGGTAACAAAACGGGCGAGGTTCTTGACCTCGGAGATTCCCAGCGCCTTTGCTATCTTCCAGGCCTGCCAGTTGGAGCAACCTATGTAGCGTACCTTGCCGCTAGTGACCAGATCATCGAGGGCGCTCAGGGTCTCTTCTACCGGAGTGATCGGGTCGCTGGCGTGGATCTGGTAGAGGTCGATGTGGTCGGTCTGAAGGCGTTGGAGGCTAACTTCGACCGCGTCCATGATGTGTCCACGGGATGCCCCCACATCGTTCCGCCCTGGTCCTGTTCTGCTGTAGGCCTTGGTTGCGATGACCACATCCTTGCGGGGGATCTTGAGATTCTTGAGGGATTGGCCGAGGATCCTTTCGCTCTCGCCGCCAGAATAAACATCGGCCGTGTCAAAGAAATTGACGCCAGCATCGATGCTGGTCTTCACGAGTTCGTCGGCTCCCGCTTGGTCGACGTGGCCGATATGCGAGAAAGACCCCTGGCTACTGCCAAAGGTCATGGTGCCGAGGCTGAGGGTTGAAACCAGGAGTCCAGTGTTGCCTAGTGTCTTGTACTTCATATTTTTCCTCCTCGTCTGTCAGAAAACGGTCAGATTCCTTAACGTTTCCTGGTGATGATGATCAACATGGTATTCGTGGCACGAAATGAGCTACCTTACAGCGAATCAATGGGGTCGAGTCCATCCAATCTGCCTTTCATCCACCTTTGTGGTGTTTCAGATGGCCAATATCGGGTGTTCGGAAGTGTTTTTAGGTACCTTGCAAGTATGCCTGAGCAGGTGCATATCCCATGAGGACATACGTGAAAGCATACTTCTCGACGGAGGGCCCACCATCTTTTGAGATAGCTGAGAAGGTCAAGAAGGAGACCGGGCTATCGTTCATCAGGGGAGAGAGGGACATTGTATTCAAGTGGAAGACCGATGCTGAGTTCATCGAGACCATGAGGAAGATACACAACGCTTTCTCCGGGACAAAGGCCTTCCTCAGTTTCTACACTGAGGAGGAGGTCGAGGGACCAGTCCATGCCCTCGTCCAGTGGCCTCCTGCGAGCGGCAACAAGAAGGCAGACGTCGAGATGCTTCCGCACGCTGATGAATCGAGCAAGTAGGCGCTGAGGTAGTTTAACCCGACAGTTGCTGGTGCAAGGACGCTGGAATAGGGATCGGGGAGCAGCGGTCTACCGGGTCTTGCAGACCGTCTCGAGATTCCTGAAAGCGGCCGTCCAAGCTTGTTCGAAATATGCACGTCCTGCCTGGAAGTCGCTGGAAGAGCCCCATCCGGAGTGAATCAGATTCACCGCGGTCCGGCCCTTATGGCCGTTTCCAATTGGGCTGAAAGACACCGTCACGTGAGTGAGTGGATCCGCCCGGTTCATCGGCACGGCCACTTCCGTTGGCCCCTTCCAATTGAAGCCGATGAGGCGAGAAGGCACTAGCGCGGTAATCTGGCAACCCGGGGTTCCCTCTCTTGCTCCTCCATCAGCGTTCCAGAACAGCTCGAATTTTCCGCCTACCTTCGGTTCGACCAAGGCTGCCCCGCCCCCAAAGGGATCGATCAGCCACTTCCGGATGTTGTCCGCAGAAGCGAACATCTCGAACGCGGTCCCTACGTCAACATCAAGGATTGCCGACACGTGAATGACATCCGGGCTCGACATCGTATCCGTTTCCTAGGGAGCTGCCGCGAGGAAGGTCTTGAGTGGGGACCAGTAGAACTCCTTCCATCCCTCGGAGATGTCCTTGAAGTCCCAGGAGGGAATGCCGTAGTGTTCCAGAGTGAGGCGGGTGCCGTTGCGCACCTTCTTCAGTTCGATCCATACGATCGAGTAGTGCCCCTTGGGCCAACCGGAATGCCTCCACGCCAGGACGATGCGTTGGTATGGTACGAACTGGATCACGTGTCCGCTGATGAGCCCGTCCCAGAGTGAGAACTCCCCTCCCTGCCTCTGTTCTATCTTCGCGGGCTGTTCCGTGAACTTGGCGTGTTGCTTCGGATCGAACAGCACATTGTAGATTGTTTTCGGCGACGCTTTGAAGGTGACATTCTGTCGTAGATCCTTTGCCGGCATATTTCTCAGACCAGTATAGTCAGTATACTATATAACCCAGTAAGGGTATCGGAGTATACTGGTGAGGTACAAATGTCCCCAAGTGGATCAACAAAGATCCTTCCACACGTTCCCTTCAAGGAGTGCCCGATACAAGCGAGCCTCGGCATCTTGGGGCGCAAGTGGACATTTCTCGTGATCCGCGACATGGGCATGCTCGGGGTCACAAGGTTCAACGAGTTCGTGAGGAACAACCCTGGATTGACACCGAGAGCACTCTCCTTGCTGTTGCGCGACCTCCAGCGCGAGGGACTGATTCATCGGTCGGAAGAACAAGGATCGACCAAGAAGCGGGTAACATACTCTCTCACAAAGAAGGGCAAGGATGTCCTGCCGGTGCTCACTGCGCTCATCGGGTTCGGAATGAACCATTACGCCGACGTGGTGTTCGAAGATGGCAAGGCACGTAACCTCACGCAGGTATTTCCCGGCTCACAAGCAGAACTGTTGGGCCCCCTCCTTCCGTATGTCAAGGGGAAGAGATCAGGCGTTCCATCTTTCGGTTAAGGCGAACAGGCTTCAGTCCCTTCATCAACGCATTCGTGACCCGATGCGTGAGAATGTTGTTTCCACCCTTGAGGAGGTACATCGGATTCCTTGCCCCCTGGCCATCTTCCCGTTCACCGTAGCGCGAGTTACCGGTCGAACTTCCTAACTAGCTGGATCTTGAGGTCAACTTCTTTCAGGGCAACAGGGGCTGCCACCTTGATGTGAAGCTTCGGTTCGGTCCCGGGAACAACGATCATTTCGGCAGATCCCACACGAACCCCGTCATGCTCCAGGAACAGTCGATCGCCTTCCTGGAGCCGGTTTCGAGCCCAGGCAGTGCACATGTGGGAGATGATGCTCTGGTGCATCCACTTTGGATCCTTGGCCATTGCCTGCATCCTCTTCCGCTCCTTGGTGTCGGGGATGAAGTCATACTCGCTGGCATCGATGTAGTTGACTGTGACCTCTCTGCTCATGTTCGTTGCAGGCTAGTACTTGTCAGCGGGCACTGCCATATCAATAATGCGGTTGCTGGGCCTGTCCTCACTTTGGATGGGGAACAATGTTCTCTTTGCGTCTCTTCCGCGCTCTGAAGAACATGGTCAGAAAGAGTGTCGTCACGAGTACCACGAATATGATGAGATACCAATATGCCGTGTAGAAGGGAGTGTGACCAAAGCAGACATAGTTGGGTGGGAACCACCACCCTGCTACGTTGGTCGACTCTGTTTGGTCGACATTCACAGTTACGTAGGTCTTGTGAGTGGCACCTTGCGCATCGCGCACTATCACGGTCACGTTGTAGTAACCGCTGTAGAATTGGTGGACCACGGTAGAGCCTGAGCCGTTGGGCGAGCCGTCGCCAAAGGTCCATGAAAAGGAGTAGGGTGGGGTCCCTCCGGAAGCGTTGGCCGTAAGATTGTATTCCACCCAATAGCTCTGACCCGAACAGGGAGGCATGTTTGCCCAACCAATCGGATCGGCCCATGCGGTCACCGCCAAAGATCCAAGGGGTGTGGACGCAGGTCTCTCTGTTTTGTTAAAGACAGTAGGTGTGGGGGTGATCAAGGGTGAATTACCTGAGTGGAACGTTCCCCAGCTCATCCCGCCGGCCACCATTACCAAGACAACTCCCATGGCGATGATGCGCATACGGGTCATGCAAGATACAGGATTGGGGTTGCCGTTAATATACATTCGTAGGCGAGAGCTATCGTCCAGTCCCCTTTCGGCTTGGTAAGGCCCGCCGTCCGCAAGTCAGGCTGCTACACGCCCAGCCGCTTCTTGAGATCCTCGTAGGCGGACTTGTTCATGGAGAAGACATGGTCTTCTCCGACCGCTTTGATCCTTGTGATAACCTTGGTCGCATCCTCTTTCTTGCCCCAGTCCGCATATGTCATGGCCAGGTGCATGAGGACCTCTGCCACGAGCTTGGGGTATCCCAGGTCCTCTGCCCGCTTCAGAGCCTCCAGGTAAGCCTTCTCGGAATCTTCGTATGCCTTTCGGTGCTGCGCGAGGATGCCATCGTTCAGCGTGACCTGCTCCATTCCTATCAGGTCGTTGAACTTGGACAGGATCTGACGGGCCTCCGCGTTGTTCTGATTAGCCTCCTTCTCCTCGCCAAGATGCAGATGAAGTTCTACGCTGTTGAAAAGCACCCATCCAAGGAATCGCTTGTCCTTTGCCTTCTCAGCGCAATTACCTGCCTCCGTGAGTTCTTTCAGAGCCTCGCGGGGATGGGGCATCATGATGACAGCAAGGTTGTTGTGCGCTCTTCCAAGTTCATGGTAATCGTGCAGGGGCTCTAGGGTCTGGATGGCCTTCTGGTAATACTCAGTGGCCTTGACCAGCTCCGAGGGCTCGGGCATGATGGAATGCACATTGCCAAGCTCTATGTAGCAGCGGGCCACATCCTTTGCATCCTCCTTCGGGTCGAGCAGCCCCAGCGTGGCCTCTATCTCTTTCTTGCCCACTTCGTACTGGTCCGCCCTGTAGGCGGCCCGGGCAAGGCTGCGGTGGGCCATTGCCAATCCTTTCTTGTGACCGATCTTTTCCAACAGCCCGATCGCCTCAGCGCAATACTGACGGGTCAACCCGAGCTTGTCCATCTGACGTGCTGAATTGGCGCGCGACAAAAGGATCAGGGCGCGCAGCGTTACCTCCTCCTCGGGCAGTTTCTCCAGGCTCTTCCCGTAGAACTCGTCTGCGCGGGCACCATTGCCCATCGCATCGTGCTGCTCGCCGATATCCTTCAGGACGTCAGCCTCCTCCACCCTGTGATCGCCCGGGAGGGCCGCGAGATCCTCCAGCGCTCGTTCCAGGTAGGATATCGCCACATCAGGGGAGAATGCGTCGGTCGCCAGCGTTGCGGCGAGCCGGTTGTAGATCAGCGCCTTCGCATGGACTCTGCCAAGGTAGAAATGGTGTGCCATCTCGGGGATGATATCTGGTGTCGGGTCGGGGTAAAGTTTCTCGTACGCCTCGGCCGCCTTCTTGTGAAGGACCCTCCTGCGGCTCTCGCTCATGGAGTTATAGATCTCCCTCCAGAGCTCCTCGTTCGAGAACTCGTACGTCTCGCCCCCGCGCTCCTTGAGGGTCCCGTGGTGGATCAGGGAGTCCACTACCTCGCTGATCTTCTCCTCGTCACCTCCTGCCATGAGGTGAAGTGTATGGAAGCGGAATGACTTTCCAAGTACGGAAGCGTGCGAGATGACTCCCCTGTCCTCCTCGCTCAACTTTGCGAATACCGTACTGGCGCGGACAGCACCCTCCTTCGAGATATCCGCCGAGGTTATGCCTCCGCGGAAGAGCTGCTCCAACGCGAGAGGGTTTCCCCGGGACGTAGCGAACCATTCGCGCGCAGTCACTGTAGGGATATCCCGGCCCCTGGACAGGTACTTCAGGAACTCCTGGCTCTCCTCCTCGGTCAGCCGTTTGACCTCGAGGCGATGAAGAAGGCCCTCGCGATTTATCTCGTCGAGAATGCTGCGCACCATCTCTGGGACCTCGGAGTCGGGACGACAGGTAGCCATCACCTTCGTTTTCTTTCCCCTCATTCTGCGGCTCAGGTATCCCAGGAAGTCCATCGATGCCTGGTCAGCGTAATGCAGGTCATCTATCGCGAGAAGTAGGTTCTCTTCAGCTGAGACCTCGTCCAAGTGATCGGCCAACTGGTCGAAGAGGTCCTGTTCCTTCTCCGCACGGTTGGTTTCCCTTCCGGAGACTGCCAGGATCTCCCTTCCGGAAAGAGCTGCAAGCAGCCTTTCCTCTCTCTTCTCCGGAGACTCAAGGGACTTGCCGACCGCTACGAGTCCCATGGGAAGGGCGCCCCTGTCCCTGCCTCCCAGCGTGGTTTGGCTCCTCCGCCTCTGGGTTGCAAGGGAGTTCAGGAGCTCGTGCAGTAGAAAGAATGGCTGTTGTAATTCTACTGCCTGGGGCCGGCCCTCGAGGACCATGTAGCCATGCTCCCTGGCATCACGCGCGGCGGCGCGGAGGAGACTGGACTTGCCGACCCCTTCCTCTCCGCTCAGGAGTATGAGTGCCACATTCTGTGTTGCCGGGGCATGCAAGAGGCGGCTCAACTCGGCAAGGTCATCGTTCCGGCCTATGAGGGATGCAGGCAACTTGGCACTCATGCCTCACTCCACGAACGGCCGAGCAACGACCTTTCCATTGACCGTATGTTCCCTGACATTCATTTCCAATTGCCCACCCTAGCGCCTCTCATTATAGAAAACCTTCGAACCACCTGTGGTCCCACGCGCAGTGTCCTTGCCTCTTGTCAGCGCTGAAACGGTCCCCGCGGTGTCCGGCTACAGCTCCTTCTGGAAGAACTGGGCCATCCGGCCGTACATCCTGATCTTGTGTTGAATGTCCATGGAGCCGTGGCCTTCGTCCCCGTATTCCTCATACTCGAAGTCTTCCCCTTGCTTTCGCCCCAGGACAAGAAGTCGGTCGCGGAAGACCCTGGCCTGTTCCACAGGGCAACGTGGATCATTTACCCCGTGCAGCATGAGCAGCTTGGTCTTCAGGTTCTGGGCGAAATTGACCGCACTCCGGTCCTTCCAGAGCGCAGCATCGGAGACGGGGTCCCCCATCTGCTCCTTCAGGAAGTATCGGAAGTGCTCCTTCGCAGAATCATACATCCGGTTCAGGTCAGTGATACCGACTATGGCACACGCCGCTTTCCAGGCGTCCGGTCGCTTCACGACCGCCATGTAGGTCATGTATCCACCGTAGCTGCCGCCGTAAATGCCTACGCGTTTCGGGTCTATCCCGGGAAGGATGCGAAGGAAATCTGCCCCCTTGACGACATCCTCGAGGTCCCCTCCTCCCCAATCCTTTCGGTTGAGATCACGGAACTCAGATCCATAGCCCGTGCTCCCACGAACGTTCGGCTCCAGCACGGTGTATCCCTGGCTCACCAGGAACTGCGCAACCGGATTGAAGATACGGGAGAATTGTCCTGTAGGTCCTCCGTGTACCTCTACGATCGCGGGGGAAGATTTCGACTGAGAGATCTCCTTAGGGCGGAAGAGCAGCGCCTCTATCGACCGGCCATCGAACGATGGATAACGGACGGTTTCGCAGCCCACGAGCTGCTTTGGGTCGATGCCCTTCGTTATGGGGGGCAGTATGGTCCGGCGGCGCGCCGTCCGCATATCGTAGGTCAAGCACTGGGTTGGGGCACCCACGTCTGTGTAGAAGAGCAAGAGTTGTCCGGGGACGCTCGCGAACTGGGCATCGTAGCAGCCAGGAGGCAGATCCAGGGCCAGTTCCTCGCCCGTACTGACCTCGTAGACGTGGGGACGGGACGCCTCCATGCCTGCGTTGGAGAGCGCCAGTAGTTGCCGGCCATCAGGGGAGAACTCGCACACGAACTCGTCTCGACCCTCTTGGCCCAACCACCGTACGCTGCGAGATGAGAGATCCATTATGCCGGGCCGTGTCGTCCCGGTCATGTCCGAGCTGATGCCCAGCGATCGACCATCCGGACTCCACGCCCCTGGATAGTCCTGGGAGCCTATCTTCCCACGGAACAGGAGCTCCGGGTTGCTGCCGTCAGCTTGGCATCGATAGACGTCGGCATTCTTCGTGTCATCGGTCTCGTTGGTACCATAGGCGATCCACTTTCCGTCCGGGCTGAAATAGCGAGGCAGGCAAACGGGAAAGGACACGGGGTTGACGCAATCTGTGACCTGTTCCAGACCGCCTCCCTTCAGGTCCAGCCGCCACAGGTTCAGCTGGCGTTTCCCTCCTCGGCCTGCGATGTTGCCCATGATGAGCAACCACCGCCCGTCGGGGGAAGGATCCAGAGCGTGCTTCTCGGATGTGGGGTCGTTGGTCAGCCGTTCCACAGAGGAGTCCTTCAAGCGGATCCGGTAGAGGTCGTGCTGCTCGTTGCCGTCGACATCCTTCCCGAAGATGACGCTCTCATCGTTCCGTTCCCATACCGTCCATGTGCGCAGCGATCGAGGCATCTCGCCGTGGCTCAGTTGAAGGGGGAGAGGTTTGTCCAGGGAAACGACGTACAGCTCGATGCGCCCAGTCAATTCAGAGAAGTAGCACAGCTTGTCCTTCTTCCAAGAAGGGTTGGGCATGTAATAGCTGGGAAGGCTCATCAATGACTCCAGTGAGAGGCCCGCACCCTGTGCCTCGCTGCTGGAACTCTTGGCTGGTCGGCTGGATGCCTTTCGACCGGTGGGGGCAGAACGGCTCTTGTCAAGGGTTTTCGACTTGGGAGACATGATCAGCCTCCACCTGACGAGGGACCAAGAACGTTGCGAGGCCGTTGCGTGATCAGGACCAGGAAGAAATCAGGCCCCAATCCGTTTCGTCGCGGACACGACCCATTTCCGTTCACAGAAACTATGGTCATGTTCCACGGGACAGGCTCGAACTATTTCCCCGTTCCGGTCATCAGCAACAGAAGATAGGTTGCCTGGAGAGTCGCGTATCGCGGGACTTGTCCATCATGACCCATTTCTCAAACGAGTATGTCGAAACGGTGCGCGACCGGCATCCTGAGCGATGCGAGCGGCTCGCGTATCACTTCAATGTCCTTGAGGTGTTGAGCCAACACCTGGATAACGGAATGGCGTGGCCGTGCGTCAGCAGGTGCACCATCGAGCGCTCTTAGTCCGATGCCAAGGCTAGCTATGAGCACAGAGTCATCGTCGCCGACCATCAGAAATGGTCTAACATTACAGTTCGTCGCAAGGTCGGGAAGCAGCTTTGCCATCCCATCTGGGTCCTTCAGCTTGCCGGCGATGAAGACAAGGTCCTGGAGGGTCAGTCCCCGGTATCTCATCGTATTCAGGCACGGGAAACCAAGGAACACTCGCCACTCCACTCTTCCCTGTTGGAGGCTCCTCCTCTGTGACTTTGGAACGGAGGCAGGGCCTATCAGGTGGGAAGGCCGTGTGAAATGGCGTGTCAGGAGGGACGCTATGGACGAGGAAGATCCTCTCGAAGGATCCCCTCGTGTGGACGATTCCTGGCGAGGGGGAGGGAGCGGGCACGGATACCGCTTGGTCGCAGAAGAGCCGCAGTAGCGGGCCCATGTGCCTTCGAAATCGAAGTAGACCGGGACCTGCTGCTTCGCGGTGTCTGCCGAGATGATGGCCCGGGGATCGCCCAATTCCCCACTGGAGATCTTCCCAAGGAACGAATCGCTTGCCTCTACCGACTTGTGAAATATGACAGCAAAGGCGACCTGTGTCCCTGCCCATGCCTCAACAGTTCCAGGAATCTTGGACAGCGTTTCGAAGACAGTGCTCGCCTTCTCCGCCGGCGGTCTTGATAACAGGAACGAAACGCGGGGGACCCCTATCGCGTCTGGGTTTGGCACGTATCGGTCTTCCAACAGCCCTTCAGAATACAGGCGTAGCTTCGCCGAATGGTACGTGGTCCTGGGAACGCCAGATTCGCGTATCCGGTCCTCCTCAGACTGAAGCCCCCCGGATAGGATGCTCCAAACAACACGCGCTTCGTTGTCTGTAAGCATTCGAGGCTTGTTGTTATCTCCCATGCTACATGTTAGCAAGCAGTCCCGTCGAGAGGAGCTTTCGCGGACCTGTTCCTTATTACGCGCCCGCCTTATTATCCTATCCGTGAGCGCATCTCCGGAAGAATCATGTATGAAGGAACTAGGCAATCATTCGAATAGCGACTCTGGACCTGCAGCGAGCAGGGGTGGGCGGCGTTCGATCATGCATGCAAGTCATGGGCGGATATTTCTGGTTCTGATCTCGGTGTTCATTTGCGCGGTCATGATCCTCCAGTGCGCACAATCTCTCGGGTCAGGGGAAGTGAGTTCAGCCGGTGCTTCGCCCTCCCAGCAGGAGTCCACTCACAGTATCAAGGTCGCATCCGCGACCAGCAGCACGGAACAGACGTCTCCATCCAAGCCAATCTCGTGGACACAATTATCGCTCTCTCAGTGCAGCCATGAACACCCGGCGATGATCTACCCATTGCGTGTATCCGAACTCTCAACGAATCTTGAATGCTCATCGCTCATCGGGCCTCAGCCCAATGGAGGCATCTCTCCCAATGGGGGAGCGTCGTCAGGGAGGGCGCCGCCGAGGTTTGGAATGTACAACATGCAGCTTGCTTACGACGCGGCCGATGGATACCTGCTGCTGTTCGGAGCCACGGGAGCAGGGCCACAGAACGGGACTGAGACGTGGACGTATCACGGTGGGACTTGGACAAACCTGAACCTCACCCCTTCCCCCGAGAGCTGCATGGGCTCCATCATGGCTTACGACAGCTTCGATGGATACGTACTGTATTTTGCGGCCGGGAACTTTGGGAGCGGTGGGCAGTGCTCCTCAGCAGGCCAGACCTGGGCTTTCAATGGCGGGGCCTGGACGCAATTGCACCCGGCGGCCTCCCCTCCAGTTCGGCAGTCGGCCGCCATGACGAACGACACTGGGGATGGCTACATGCTCCTCTTTGGAGGTGCGTGCAACCAGGGAACCCATCTAACACTCTGTGGTGACACCTGGACCTATCTTGCCGGTACCTGGACAAATATCACGGGCAGCAACGCCCCTGCCCCTCGAGCTGGCGCGGGCCTGACATACGACGCTTCTGACGGCTATGTCCTGCTCTTTGGGGGGACCGCATGGCCTGAGAGCAACAACTACCCGCTCACGGTAACAGATACGTGGGAATTCAAGGCGGGGGTATGGACACAGATACCGATCGGTGGGGTACTGTGCGGAGGACCCTCCCAACCATCTTGCGGCATGGCCGCGCCTCCAGGACCATACAACGACGGACTCACGTACGATGCATCGGACGGAATAGCTCTGTACACCTGCGCAGAGAACAACCGTACCTATTCCGGCTACATGCCCCCCGAAGAGTACTGGACCTATCACGCGGGGACATGGACAGATCTTAACAACTGGACCCTTCATAATATCAACTGGTTGCCCGTCAACCGGTTGGCTGAGGGCCTATCCTACGACTACGTGGATGGCTACGCCATAATGTTCGGCGGGATAGCAACAACCTGGGCCATTCTGAATGACACCTGGTCATACCACAGTGGAGTGTGGACCAACCGTACGGGATTTTCCGTAACAGTGACTGCTACGCCTACTTCGGGAACAGTGCCGCTCAACGTGACCTTTGGAGCCACGGCAGGCGGAGGAACGGGACCATACAGCTACTCGTGGAACTTCGGAGATGGAAGCTTGGTTTCGACGGCCCAGTCTCCAGTCCATCAGTACAACGCGACGGGGAACTTCACGGCTACGGTCACCGCCAAGGAAGCGAATGGGACCACGACAACGGGCACCGTCAAGATCTCGGTAAGCGGCGTCCCCCCATTGACGCTGTCCAGTATAGGAGTACCGAACTGCGGTGCGGCTCCGCTAAATGTCACGTTCACGGATGGAGCGGCAGGGGGATCGGCACCTTACTCATGGTTCTGGAACTTTACCGACGGCAACTACGCCTACATACAGAACCCCCAGCATACGTTCTACTCCACGGGGACGTACCAGGTCTTCACCGAGGTTACCGATTCCAAGTCCAATACGGCTTGGCGGCATGTAGATGTCGACGTGACCTCTGGAGGATGCAACGCGCTGACCTCAGTTGCAGTGTCTCCCTCAACGGCCTCAATATATGCGGGTTCCACACAGTCCTTCACAGCCACGCCGACTTGCATTGCCACCTGCCCCTTGAACATCACTTACTCGTGGACCCTTACGGGCATGCTTGGCACTCTCAACGCTGTCACTGGCACCTCAGTGACTTTCACCGCCGGTAGTGTCCCAGGGACGACAGGACTGTTCGTCAACGCCACGCTCGGGGGATACACTGTTGAGACCCATGCAATTATCACCATCACGAGCCCCCCATACACCCTGGAATCGGTGGCATTGAACCCGGTGGCGCCTGTGTTGGCTCCCGGTGGTACGCAAGGTTTCACAGTCACTCCCACGTGCAATGTCGCGTGCCCATCGAACATAGCCTACTGGTGGGATCTCACGAACAGCACGATCGGCTATCTCAACGCCCGCAACCTCAGCACGGTGACCTTTACCGCGAACGATACCTTGGGAACCTTTGGGATCTTCGTCAACGCCACGCTCGATAGCATCACCCAGCTGGCATCCACAGTGGTCACCATCACGAGCAATTCCTCAGAACTGGCAGACGTTTCAATAACCCCGATTGTACCCACAGTCGCCGTTGGCGATACACAGGCCTTCGTGGCCACCCCAAAGTGTACTTCCATCTGTCCCCCCGGAGCAACCTACTCGTGGTCGCTCACCAGCTCCGTGATGGGCTCGATTAGCTCAAACCACGGTTCCGGAGTGACCTTCACTGCAGGCGTCACCGCAGTGATTGGCGGTATCTTCGTCAACGCCACGCTCAACGGTGTCACCATGGGTACCCATACCGTGATTACCATCACTGCATCCACGGTCACGCTGACCAGTGTGGTACTGAATCCCCTAGCCGCCTCGATGGCCTTCACCGGCACACAAACATTCGAGGCCACTCCAGAATGCAGTTCTACATGCCCTTCCTCGGGGATCACATACGATTGGACTCTCACGAACGACGCAATGGGCACGATCGCTGGCGTCGGTGCCTCGGTGATCTTCACTGCAGGGATGACTACGGGAACTGTCAGCATCTTCGTCAACGCCACGCTCAGTGGCTTCACCAAGGTGACTTCTGCGATAATCACCATCTCTGCAACGCCCACGATAGTCCTTAGTGGGGTCTCGATCTCTCCGTCATCTGTGACTCTTTCTGAGGGAGCCATGGAGAACTTCTCGATGACTCCGATCTGCACTTTCGGGGGCAACGACACGACCTGTCCCTCCACCGGAATCGCTTACTCTTGGGCCCTGAGCGACGTCACGATGGGAACGCTCAGTCTCGGTTCAGTTTCATCGGTTGTCACTTTCACAGCAGGCGATATCCCGGGTGTTGTGACTCTGACCGGGACCGCCAAACTGAGGAATTCCGAACTGAGCAGCGTTGCCGCTATTGCGATTACTGCCACCTACCTGACCTCAGTGTCACTCAATCAGGTGACGGTATCCCTCGTTGCGGGCGGGACCCAGACATTCACGGCCACCCCTGTGTGTCTTGGAGGTACGTGTCCAGCCGTCACGACTTACAAGTGGGCCCTTAGCAACCCTTCAATGGGCACGCTCAATTCGACCACCGGCAGGTCGGTGACATTCACTGCTGGGAGCACGGCCGGAAACGTGACGCTCTTCGTGAACGTATCGCTGTATGGGAGAACCGTTTCCTACTCGGCCAAGATATCCATATCCGGCAACCAATCGAGCTCTCCGATCACGACTTGGTTGATCCTGGTGGTCATAGTCTGTGCGGTCTGTGTGGTCCTGGCTCTGATGGTGGCCCGACGGGCAAAGCAGAAGCGCCTGCAGGAGGCAGCCCAGCAAGAGGATAGGGCGCGTCGGAGTGAGATGGCAGCAGCACCGGCAGGAGGGCCAGTGGCACCGATCCCACCCAAGCCCCCGCAACTAGGTGGAGAGAACATTGAGCCGGACCCTGTAGGGGACATATTCTGATCTCACATCCCGCCCCTTTCCCGTGCCCTGGCTCTACGAACTAGTAGTGCCGGTGCTAGCCTGTTGTCTCCGCTTCCACCGGCCCAAGGCCAAACGGACCATGTCATAATTTCCGCTCCAGAGGTACACTACATCACAGAGATCGCCGGTGCGGGTGTCCATGTCCCCAGGTACCTGGAAGAGCTTGATCTTCTTTCCATCGGCCGGTGGCTCGAACGTGCCATATGCCGCGGCAGGGACGAACACTCCGCTGCTCGCCGTTCCGATCAAGCCACCTCCACGCAAAGGCTTGACATCGTCAACCGAAGCAAAGGGAAGAAGCCTTGAGACCGTCTTCCCGCCCTCGGGAGACTTGACCTCGAACAGCACTGTCAAGCCATCTGACCCTAGCTGAACGGTCTTGGGCATGGATCGTGAGATCCTTGCAGATTCCCAGAGCCGAACACATCCGGCGACTGTAACGAAAGCCCCGAGGACAGCGAGGAGAAACGCATTCGTGCTGCCGATACCGCTTCCATAGCCACCCGTTCCAGCTTCTATACCCATCACGAGGCCGATCGTTCCCATTATCACGAAGGAGATGGCAATGGGGAACCTGGCGAGGAAGTACTCGCGTCCAACTGGGTTCGGAAGGTCCACGACCGCAGAAAGTGAATCTGGCCTTAACACTATTGAGCTCCTGCGGAGAAGGCCCATATTGAGATAGGCGAGGAAGGGAATCGGGGTTGTCCCAAGCTTGTGGCACGTCAGGGGAGAGAGCGGACCACGAAATCGACTCCAGCGATCTGCGTATGGCAAACGGGTGAGCGAGTCCCTGACCTGGAGTTGCTTCGGGTAGTCCGAAGGGGACGGATCAATTCTACCATGTTGATCCTGGAATAGCCAAGTTTGCTGTAGAAAAGGAGCGCTGCTCTGTTCGTGGCCGCCACTGGGATGTAGAGTGCGTCTCCGCCCTTCCCTTTTACGAAGAGCTCGACAGCCCGCACGATTCTCCTGCCGATCCCCGACCGTCGCAGGTCCTCCTTCACGAAGAGATCGTCGAGCCAGAACACCGGGTCGTCCGGGGCCTTTCGAATGACAACAAAACCGATAGCATGATTTCCACCTCTGACGAGGAACAGGGTACTGTTTCCCTTCCTAAGCCACGCCCGGAGCGTTGCGTCCAGCTCCCTGGCCGTTGCATGTGAATCGCCTGCCAGGTCCCGGTGGAAGTTGAGGAACTCCTCGACAAGGGGACGGAGCTCCGAGCGAGAGGCGGATAAACCCTTGACCAGCCGTAGCTGTCTTTTCCCTGAAACAGTCGTCATGCATCCTCTGCGCATTCATCCGTGATGACCGCGGATGCCTGTCTGGATGGTTCTACTGACCAAAAAACTTTCCCAGGAAAACCTGGATCCAATAGGTCAGACTGCTACCATCGTGAACTCTGCGGCCCCGCAGGTCTTCCGAGGTGGCTGCCTCACTCAACTTTGGGCCGTCGCTTGGATGGTGCATCATCACCGGGCTTGGGAGGGGTCTCGTCCCGCTCACCATCCTGGCCTATCCGCATTACCATCGGCTGCAGAAGCCTGGGATCTATGTGCTTGACGTTAGGGTTGATATCCTCCGGCTTGATATCGCCGCCGAAAGGATTCTCCTCGTTGCGTTCCTCCCCGATAGTTCCCTCAAGGACTATTCTAAGGCTCTCAGGTGTGGTCTTCTCGGGGACCTTCTGCGGCTTGGCCTTTGGCGCTGCCTCGCGACCCACCAAGGCGGATCCGTCGGGCTGGATGGCGATGGCGATCATTCTTCCCGAGAGTCCCTTGAGAACGATCGGGTTGGAAATGGTAGGTTCGTTCTTGGATGTCGGTGCTCCCTCCCGCCCCACTATGGCGGTTCCATCTGGTCTGACAGCAATCGCGATTCTCTTGCCCGATATGTCCTTCAGGACTATGGGATTCACGACAGTCAGCCTGCGTGCGCTCCGGTTTTGCAAGGGTTCTGTGCGGGGAGATTCACGTCCGTCCGGAACGACGGTCTTCGCGGCTCTCTTTGTAGGGCTCCTTTTCCTGGGCTTGGTGCGTTTCTTATCGGTCATCGGTCAAGGCGACTGAGAGACATGGCAGCAAATCAGTCTTTGCACGGGCAGTAGCTGCCTTTCCCCTCAATGCTGGGTATGTCTACGCAACCAATCGCGAAGGGTTTCGAAGAAAAGTTCCCGTGCGGCTCTTTCACGCCAGGGGTAGTGTCCGCAGCGTTCCCATTCGCAGTACTCCATTTGCGGCAGGTATGTTTTGAGGCTCGCGAGGATCATTCGCCCAGGATGAGGGTCGTACGCACCATGCAGCATCAGGACCGGGGAGGTGATGGCCGAGAATGCCTTTGGATACACGCCCTCTGCCTGAAGTCTCACCATGTCGTTCCATGTCTCTTCCTGCGCCTTGGCATCTACCTCCACGACCTCATGCACGTCCGGCAATGGATCATAAGAGTAGATGGGTGTCATCAACTCGGCCATCGCCCTGAGGTAAACATCGGGATCGGAGGCATCCATCTCCAAGCGATCCAATCTCTGGTGCAAGCGGGAATCGATACGGCTTGCGATGGTCGCCTGCAATTTGGAGCGCGATTCCAAGTCGAAGGTGCCGCAACCGATCAACACGAGCGGGCCAGCTCTGTCGGGGTGCTCGGCAGCGTAGGCTAGCGTCAGCATCGCCCCCCAGGAAGACCCGACCAGTGCGGGTCTTTCGGTCCCGCATCGCGACTCGATCACCTCGTGCAGGTCTGCCATGTGGCGAGCGACCGTGAGCGGTTCGTCACCGCTCCCACGTTGCCATGGTTCCAGTACCCGGTATGCGTCAGAGAGCTGGTCAGCCACCGGGGCCATCTCTCCTGGGGCCCCTGGCCCGCCGTGAATTACCACGACCATAGGCCCGGAGGTGCCATGCTCGTGAACGATCATATTGCCAACATCATCGTAGGGCCATGAGAACCCGGTTATCCAGGTGTTGCCAGATAACTGCCACCTCTCGGAAGCCGGCAGCTTTCAAGTATCGAGCATGGGCCTCTGGCGGAAGACGTGCCTGATGAGAGTGATGGGTAGAATGGTACCGACGGTGCCTCTCAGCGAACTCCGAAGAGAACTCCGGATCCTTCTCTATGCTATTCCACCACTGGTCCCAGTTCTGCGCGTGAGAGGAATGGAAGTCTTTCTTGGCATTGTTTAGGAGCCAGGTATCGGAAAGCTTGGCTGTCTTTGGCCAATCCTTACCAAAAGGGAAATGGTCACCATTCATGAAAACGCCACCCTTCCGGACGATCTTGCCCAATGTTGGATAGAGGTGCCTTAGGTCCTGTGGCTTGAGCCAGTGGATCGCAGTAGTCGATAGCACGGCGTCAAATCGGGAGACTCCAAGGCACTGTTCCCATCCGGGACTGCTGATGTCGGCGTCTATCCATTTCATGTGTCCGTGTATATCACCCAGGGCATTCTGTCCGATCTTGAGCATCACCGGGTCGTGGTCAACCCCGATCATCTTGACGCGGGGAAAGCGCTCGATCATGCGGACGCTCAGGGAGCCAGGTCCGCACCCAAGGTCCAGGGCTGTGAAAGGACCCTTGAAGAGGACATCGAGGGCGTCTCCCATGGTCCTGAAGCGCTCCTCGCGAAATGGCATGTAGCCTTCCTGCTGCAGGTCCCATCGCCTAAGCCATTCCTGGGCGGACCTCTTGTTCATCGGCAGTAAACAATCAGGTACTTAGATAGCATTGTTGGGGCCTGCCTGTAGATTCAGTGATCGGCTCGCGCAGAGGGGTGGTGGGTGGGCTTATGGGTTCGACCAGTCTCTTGGATGAGGTAGCGAGCACCTCTCATGGCTCACAAACCTGAACCAGCTACCCACGCGACAATAACCAATCCCCTGGCCGGGCTTGGAGAGGTTGAGAAGCGAGTGCTCTCCTACGCCGCCTCGATAGGTTTAGAATTCGGTTTTTCGTTGTTGGCCGCTGCTACCGAGATGGTTGAAGAGCCGTTGGCCGAGTCATTGGAACGGCTGGTCCACAAAGGCATACTCAAGGAGCTCAACTGGGGCGATACCTACGCTTTTGTCCAGGTAGTGACGCTCGCACAAGCTTACCGCGATATCTCCTCGAGCCGGTTGAGGGTGATACACAAGAAGGTAGCCGAGGCCTACGAGAAGCTGCATCCCGATCCGACCCCAGACATGATCCCCGAGATGGGGCGCCAGTTCCACCTCGGGGAAGTCCATGACAAATCGCTGCTGTACAACCGGTATGCTGCAAGACTGGCGATTGGTGCCTTCTCCCCAGACGTGGCGATACGTCATCTCGAGCGCGCGCGGGAGGATCTCGAAGCTTTGCACGGTGACCACCGGCTGGAAACAGCGGACGTTCTGAAGGAGATCGGCGAGCAGTATAGCGTGATGGGAGACGATGCGCGGGCAGACGAGTTCTACGGTGAGAGCCTGAAGAAGTTGCCCCAGGAGGAAGTGACGTTGCGAGCCTTGCTCCTGCTATCGCGCGCGAATGCGGTGCGAGAGATGGACAATCTCGGGTTGATGCGTCAATACTGCGAGAAGGCAATCCAGCTGTTGGAGAAAGTGGGGCACAAGAAGGGACTTGCGATGGCCCATCGCACTCTCAGCCGAGCTGCCTTCAAGGAAGGGCGCGCTGAAGAGGGGAAGAGGGAGATCGAGATCACGCTCGGGCTCCTGGACCCAGAGAGAGATGCAAACGAGGTTGCCCGTTGCTACATCGAGCTCGGCAATGTGCTTTCATCGATGCCTTCATCAGCGGACCAGGTCAAAGGCATTGACTGCTACCGGAGTGCTATCCAGAGCCTGGAGGCCCTGCACGATTACAAAGAGCTTGCCAGGGCCCATAACAATCTGGCCACGTCCATGGTGGAATCTCAACCCCGTGAGGCGTTGAAGGAACTCATGGTGGCACGGGGATATGCTGAAAAGGGGAAGGACAGGCGGTTCGTGGGCTGGGTTCTCTTCAACACCGTGGAGCCCCATCTTGCTCTTGGCGAGGATAAGGAGGCAGCCCGGAACAACGACGAGGCCCGTCGAATAATCTCGAAGTTCAGCGATCCAGTGGCCATGCAGCATATCGCATTCAATGACGGCGTCATCGCACACTACCAGAGGCGGTACGAAGACTCTGAGAGGGCCTACATGGAATCCTTGAGGCAGGCAGAGAACATCGGCTATCCCATGGAAACGGTAGAGGTTCTCATCTACCTGGCCACGAACTATGCCGACTGGGGAAAGAAGGGCGAGGCGATCAAGACATTCGCCCGAATAAGGGAGGTCGGCGAGGACATGATCGAACCGGTGGTCAGAACGAATTACGAGCGCCTCAAGAAGCTCTTGGGCATCTAGAAGGCAAGCCTCTGTCCCGGCTCGTGGATTACCTCGTCTTTCCGTGTCAAATCCTAACATATGAGGGTAAAATATAAATAGTAGGGCTTCCAGTCCCTGACGCCTTAAGAGATATGAGCGAAGCAATACGCGTCACACAGGAGGGAAAGCCAAGCCTTCTGTGCGAATGGTTCGGACACAAATGGTGGCAAGCAAGCAACTGGGGGAACACTACTGCGGAACTAATGTTCGTTCCGTACGAGCGCACGAAGCCGACCCCGCTCAACTGCACGAGATGCAGTGCCAGGGCGTGGAAATACCACTGATACCACTCAGTGATTGGTTAATATCCGCACCGTTGTTCGTCGCTCTCTGGTAGCATGGGATCAGAGCAGCCACTTCCATCGAGTTCTCAACCGTCAGGTCCCGACCTCGCTGTCCCTCCGCTCACCTTTCCACCCGAGTCAGAACCTGCTGAAGCTCCTTCGCGACCGAAACGGCTCAGGAAGGTCATCATAACTGTGATAGTTGTCCTGATCATCGTCAGCCCCGCAGTTGCGGTAATCGTTGTGCGTTATCCTGGGACGATCAATGCCACGATCCACGTAGCCTTCTCCGGGATGAGTGGCACTGCTACGGTGAATGTCAGTGTCGATGGAAACATCATCTCGGATCAGCACATCAGCACGAATGGGATTACGAGCACCAGCTACACCTACCCGGTCCAGTATGATGTCTCATCCTTCGAATGTTCCGTTCAGAATGTTACAGCCAAGATCTCGGGTGGTGGTTTGATCACGCAGTCCGATTCCGAGAACCCCTCGGTTTGCCCTTTCTCATCGGTAAGCATCGACCTGTACGTGTAGAGCGAGTGACGATCCAGGGTTGTACCAATAGGTCAACCTAAGGAGTCGTGCCGCGCAAGGTCTCGATGGACTTGATGAAAAGCCCATACTTCCTAGAACGCTCGATGCGCACCTGCTTTCCCTGGATCAGGAGAAAACTCAGCTCTGCAATAGTTGGAATCAGCGCCCCAGCCTTGTAGAGCAGTGCATCGAACTCCTTTGCAAACGCCATTGAACCGGTGTTCGCCTTTGTGTCCAGCCATGGCACCAAGGTGGCGTACGCGACCAGGCATGGCCCCTCGTTCTCAAGCCGGATATGGGACACGTAGTATTCCCCTGGTTCGACTCCCTCCCCGCGAACGTGAATAGCGGGTTCAAAGTCTTTCATAGGACCTCTGCTCGGTCCAGACGAAGGTCTCGCACTCGCCCAAGTGGGAGGATTTGAACTCATGAATGTTCTAGCTGTTGGGAATCACGTCCACATATTAGGAACTTCCCATTCCTCTCCGGCAACCGAGACGTGATTGTTCCGAATCCTTGAAGATATTGTTTTCAACATCGGCATGTCCCATTAGGCAACAGGGAGCCATGGCGCCCAATTCTCCCGTCGCCCAGTACTTGGGCTTAAGGATGACCTGCGCATTCCGGGGTGGGACAAACCAATCGCATGACAATCAACAGTGAAACAGCCGCAACATTGGCCATTGACGGCTCCCTCACAGGGCTGGAGGGGGTGGAGAGGCGAGTGCTCTCCTATGCAGCCTCCATCGGCAAGGAGTTCGATTGGTCGGTCCTGGCTACCGCCACTGAGATGCCAGAAGAGCCGCTGGCCGAGTCATTGGAGCGGTTGGTCCACCGTGGCATCCTGAAAGAGCTCAACTGGGGCGAATCCTACGCATTCGTTCGCGTCGTGACGCTCGCCCAGGCATACAGCAGCATCTCATCGAGTCGGTTGAGGGTCATACACAAGAGGGTAGCCGAGGCATACGAGAAGCTGCACCCAGATCCGACACCAGACATCATCCCCGAGATCGGGCGCCATTTCCACCTTGCGCAGGTCCACGACAAGTCCCTGCTCTACAACCGGTATGCAGCCGCTCAGGCGATGAACGCCTTCTCCCCAGATGTGGCGATTCATTACCTGGAGCGGGCACTTGCAGATCTTGAAGCTCTTCCAGGGGACCACAGGCTGGAGGAGGCTGACGTTCTGAAGGAGATCGGCGAACAGTATGGCGCGATGGGCGATGCCGTGCGGGCGGACGAGTTCTACGGTGAGAGCCTGAAGAAGTTGCCCGAAGCGGAAGTGACGTTGCGCGCCCTGACCATTCTCTCCCGGGCAGATGCTGCGAGAGACATGGACAACCTCAGTTTGATGCGTCAATACTGCGAGGAAGCGATACGGTTGCTGGAGAAGGTTGGGCACAAGAAAGGACTTGCCATGGCACACCGCAGCCTTGCCAGGGCGGCCGTGGTGGAGGGGCAGTTCGATGCGGGGATCAATGAGATAGAGGCCACGTTAGGGCTTCTCGACCCGGAGAAGGATGCGAAGGATGTTGCCCGCTGCTACATAGAGCTCGGGAGTGCGCTTTCCGGGATGCTAGGGCCTGAAGAGCAGGCCAAATCCATTCAATTCTACGAGAAGGCCATTCGAACACTGGAGCCATTGCACGACTACCACGAGCTTGCGAGGGCCCACATCAACATGGCCTTCACGTTGAGGCTCCATTACCCTCGCGAAGCATTGTCGGAGCTGATGGAGGCGCGGGACTGCACTGAGAAGTGCATGGACAAGCGGCTCCTAGGTTGGACGCTCTTCAACAGTGTGGAGATCTATCTCTCTCTTGGCGAGGAGGCTGAGGCCGCCAAGAACAACGCGGAGGCCGGTCGAATACTCTCTAAGATCAACGACATAGAGGGCATGCAACAGGTCGCATTGAACGAAGGCATTCTCGCCCAGCGCCGGAGGTCCTACGAGGAATCCGAGAGGATCTACCTGAATTCTCTGAAACAGGCAGAGAACCTTGGATACCCCACGAACGTGATCGAGGTCCTAGTGCACCTGGCTTTGATGCACTCCGAGAGCGGGAAGAACGAAGAAGCGGTCAAGGATATCACCCGCATTAGGGAGATCGGGGAGGACAAGGTGAACCCGGTCAACAGGCCCTCTTACGAGGATCTGAAGAAGCAACTGGGCATGTAGGGCGCTGACTTTTGAACGGGGGGAGTGGGATTGAAGGCCGTTCCAGGTCCCTCAATGCGTGGATTTATGGATGACCAACGTCTTTAGTACAGCAGTGAGCGGTTCCAATGGCTGACGATACTGAGACTGCTACCCTCCAGCCGGTCGCCTCTCCTATTACGGATCTTAGGGAGACGGAGAGGCGTGTGCTCTCCTATGCTGCATCGATGGGAATGGAGTTCGACATCTCGGTGCTGGCCATCGCCACGGAGATGGAGGAAGAACCTCTGGCCGAGTCATTGGAACAGTTGGTCCACCGTGGCATACTGAAGGAGCTCAACTGGGGCGATTCCTATGCCTTTGTCCAGGTGGTAACGCTCGCACAAGCCTATCGAGACATCTCATCGAGCCGGTTGAGAGTGATACACAAGAAGATCGCCGAGGCGTACGAGAAGCTGCATCCAGATCCAACGCCGGATGTCATCCCTGAGATGGGCCGCCATTTCCACCTTGCGCAGGTACATGACAAGTCCCTGCTCTACAATCGGTACGCGGCGGCACTGTCGATGAACGCCTTTTCTCCAGATGTCGCGATACGCTATCTGGAGCGAGCGCGAGAGGACCTTGCAGTCCTGCCTGGAGACCACCGGGTGGAGGAGGCAGAGGTCCTGAAGGAGATCGGCGAGCAGTATAGTGCGATGGGGGATGAAACGCGGGCCGACAGTTTCTACGGGGAGAGCTTGAGCAAGCTGCCTGAAGAAGAGACCATCATGCGCGCCCTGCTCCTCCTGTCGCGGTCAGATGCTCTCCGCGTGCTGGATAGGCTCGATCTGGCCCGCCAGTATTGCGAGGAGGCGATACAGCTCCTGGAAAAGGTGGGCCACAAGAAAGGGCTGGCCCTGGCACACCGCAGTCTTGCCCGGACGGCCTTCAAGGAGGACCTATTCGAGGTCGGGAAGAGGGAGATAGAGGCTACGATAGCGCTCCTGGATCCGGAGAAGGACGTCAAGGATGTTGCCCACTGCTACATCGAGTTCGGGAATGTGCTTTCGGCGATGCCCATATCTGAGAACCACGACAGGGCCCTCGAGTACTTCCATAGGGCCATTCAGATCCTGGAGCCGCTGCGCGATTATCACGAGATCGCGAGGGCTCACAATTGCATTGCCGTCACCATATTGCAGGCTCAGCCGCGAGAGGGATTGATCGAACTCAAGGAGGCGAAGATCTACGCTGAGAAGTGCAAGGACAGGCGGCTCATCGGATGGGCTCTCTTCAACTGCGTGGAGCCCCTTCTAGCCCTTGGGGAGGAAGCGGAGGCTACTCGGGATAACGCTGAGGCCCGCCAGATACTCTCGAAGATAAACGACCAGATGGGCGTGCAGCAGGTCACGTTGAACGAAGGTCTCCTTGCGCAGTACCGGAAGGCCTACGCCGAATCTGAGAGGTCCTTTCTGGACGCTTTGAGGCAGGCTGAACATCTCGGCTATCAGGCATCCGTGGCTGAGGTTATAGTACACATGGCCAACATGTACATGGACTGGGGAAAGAACGAAGAAGCGAGCAAGGCGATCGCTCGCATGAAAGTGATTGGAGAGGACATTCTCGACCCTTCGCTAAGGCCCTTGTTGGAGAAGCTGAAGCAACGGTTGGGTAAGTAGGAAACAAATCTCCCTGTCCATGGAGATAATGGTGACATAGGTCTCTGGTATGGTGGGAAGCGGTTCAAATGGCCGAGAATGCCAAGACTGCTGACATCACGGCCATTGCCTCTCCCATCGCAGGCCTTGCGGAGTCCGAGAGGCGCGTGCTCTCGTACGCCGCAGCGATGGGCCTGGAATTCGACTGGTCGGTGCTGAAGACCGCTATCGAGATGGAGGAGGAGCCGCTGGCCGAGTCACTGGAGCGGCTGGTCCATCTCGGCACCCTCAAGGAGCTCAACTGGGGTGATTCCTATGCCTTCGTACGCGTGGTTGCACTTGCACGGACCTACAGCGAGATATCATCGAGCCGGGTAAGGGTCATTCACAAGAGAATCGCCGAGGCGTACGAGAAGCTGCATCCAGACCCAACGCCGGACATCATCCCTGAGATGGGCCGCCATTTCTACCTCGGGGGAGTCCATGAAAAATCGCTCCTTTACAACCGTTATGCCGCAATGCTCGCGAAGGGCGCCTTCTCCCCGGACGTGGCGATACACTACCTGGAGCGAGCGCGGGAGGATATCGCAGCTTTGCCAGGGGACCACAGGGTGGAAGGAGCGGACGTTCTGAGGGAGATCGGCGAGCAGTATCGCGCGATGGGAGATTACGCGCGGGCCGACGAGTTCTACGGAGAGAGTCTGAAAGAGCTGCCCGAAGAGGAGGTGACGATGCGCGCCTTGCTCCTCTTGTCCCGATCAGATGCTGTCCGTGTGTCGGACAAGCTCGGTTTGGCGCGCCAGTACTGCGAGGAGGCGATACAGCTCTTGGAAAAGCTCGGCCACAGGAAGGGGCTGGCCCTGGCTCACCGCAGTCTTGCCCGGACGGCCTACAAGGAGGAACAGTTCGAGGTTGGGAAGAAGGAGATAGAAGCCACGCTAGCTCTCCTGGATCCAGAGAAGGATGCAGAGGAAGTTGCCCGCTGCTACATCGAGTTTGGCAATGTGCTTGCAGCGATGAATGGGCCAGAGTACTACGACAAGGCCCTCGAGTACTTCCATAAGGCCATCCAAGCCCTGGAGCCGTTGCATGACTACCAGGAGATCGCGAGGGCTCACAATTCCATTGGAGTCACCATAATGGTCGCGCATCCCCGAGAGGGGTTGATGGAACTCATCGAGGCACGGAAGTACGCAGAGATGTGCAAGGATAGGCGTTTCATCGGGTGGGCGCTCTTCAACAGCGTGGAGCCCCTTCTAGCCCTTGGGGAGGAAGCCGAGGCATCTCGGAATAACGCGGAGGCCCGTCGGATACTCTCCAAGCTCGACGATCAATTGGGCTTGCAGCAGATCGCCTTGAACGAGGGCATGCTCGCGCAGCACAGAAAGGCTTACGAGGAATCAGAAAAGGCCTACACGGACTCCATGAAGATAGCGGAGAACCTCGGCTATCATACTGCCACTGCCGAGGTTCTCTTGCACCTGGCCAAGTTGTATGTCGACTGGGGAAGGACTGATGAAGCGATCAAGGTGCTCTCTCGCATTAGCGAGATGGGGAAGGACATTGTGGACCCATCACTAGTACCCGCATTGGAGGAACTCAGAGAACGGTTGGGTGTATAGGAGGCCATGAGTCTTCCGCGTGGTCCAGTGTGTGGATTTAAGGCCCGGGACGGTATCTAGAGGTGAGATGGGGAGCTGTTCTCATGGACCACAAGACTGAAAGCGTCGCCTCCACGGTCGATTCCTTCGCAGGGCTTGACGAGATCGAGAAGAGAGTGCTTTCGTATGCATCCTCGATGGGGAAGGAGTTCGACTTTTCGGTGTTGGCTATCGCCATGGAGATGGAGGAAGAGCCATTGGCGGAGCTGCTGGAGCGGCTGGTCCAGCGCGGCATACTCAAGGAGCTCAAGGGGGGCGATTCCTATGCATTCACTCGCGAGGAGTTTCTCTCACAGGCCTACCGTGAGATCTCCTCGAGCCGGTCGAGGGTCGTCCACAAGAAGATCGCCGAGGCCTACGAGAAGCTGCACCCGGACCCTACACCCGACATCATCCCTGAGATCGGACGCCAGTTCTACCTGGGGAGGGTCCATGACAAGTCACTCATGTACAACCGGTACGCAGCGGCGCAGGCAGTGGCTGCCTTTTCCCCAGACGTGGCAATACGCTATCTGGAGCGAGCGCGGGAAGACCTCTCGGCGCTCCCTGGCGATCACAGGCTGGAAGAGGCTGATCTTCTGAAGGAGCTCGGCCAGCAATACGAAGCGATGGGGGACGGCAATCGGGCAGAGGAGTTTTACGGTGAGAGCCTGAAGAAGTTGCCCGAAGAGGAGGTGATGCTGCGCGCCTTGATACTCCTATCGCGGGCGGATGCTGCCCGCGAGATGGACAAGCTTGAGCTGGTGCACCAGTATTGTGAGGAAGCGATACGCCTGTTCGAGAAGGCGGGTCACAAGAAGGGGCTTGCACTGGCGCACCGCGTTCTGAGTCGGACAGCCTACAGGATAGGGCAACTGGACGTTGGAAGGAAGGAGATAGAAGCCACGCTAGCGCTTCTTGCACCAGGTGAGGACCCGAAGCTAATGGCCGGTTGCTACATCGACAAGGGCAACATCCATTCTGGAGTGGCCGACCCTGAGGAGCAGGCAAAGTCCATCGAATCCTACAGGAAGGCCATCCAGATCCTGGAACCTCTGCGGGATTACCGCGAACTTGCGAGGGCTCACATGAACCTCGCGATTGCAATGATGCCCACCCGTGCGAGCGAGGCCGTGGAAGAGATCGAGAAGGCTCGATCATGCTCAGAGAAGACGAAGGATCGGCGTGGTCTTGCCTGGCGTCTCTTCAACGGCGTGGAGATGTTTCTGGCAGTTGGGAGGGTCGAGGAGGCGATGCGGGACAACGAGGAGGCGGGGAAGATACTCTCCCAGCTTAACGACCCTGTCGGGGTCCAACAGGTCGCCTTGAACAGGGGAATTCTTGCACAGTACCGGAAGTCCTACGAGGAGTCAGAAAAGGCGTACCTGGGGGCACTGAAGATGGCGGAGCAGCTCGGCTATCCCCCGGTGTTGGTCGAGGTGCTCATCCACCTGGCCATGATGTATGCCGACTGGGGAAAGGATGCTGACGCCAGGAAGCTGATATCTCGCGTCCGAGAGATGGGCGAGGACAAAGTTTACTCCGCAATGAAGGCCGCCTACGAGAACCTGAAGAAACGCGTTGGTCTCTGACCTTGTCGTGATCCGCCGCTCATCGCGCAGACTAGTTTAAGGATGGGGGACGCTTTGCCCTGGGCCGTGAGCGGTTCCCATGACCAACGAAAATAGAACTGCTGTCTCCACGATGACTGCCTCATCGCTGGCAGGTCTTGGAGAGGAGGAGAGGCGCGTGCTCTCCTATTCAGCATCGATAGGCAAGGAGTTCGACTTCTCGGTGCTGGCTGTTGCCGTCGAGATGGAAGAGGAACCGCTGGCCGAGGTGCTGGAGCGGCTGGTCCACCGGGGCATACTCAAGGAGCTCAAGGGGGGTGATGTCTACGCCTTTGCCCGCGAGGAAACGTTCGCGCAGGCCTACCGCGACATCTCCTCTAGCCGGTTGAGGGTGATACACAAGAAGATCGCCGAGGCCTACGAGAAGCTGTATTCCGATCCCCCACCGAACGTCATCCCTGAGATGGGACGCCACTTCCACCTGGGGCGGGTCCATGACAAGTCGCTCCTCTATAACCGGTATGCGGCAACGCAGGCGATGGCCGCATTCTCCCCGGAGGCGGCAATACATTACCTGGAGCGGGCTCGCGAGGACCTCGCGGCTCTCCCTGGAGACCACAAGCTGGAAGAGGCGGAGGTTCTGAAGGAGATCGGTGGGCAGTATGGCGCGATGGGGGAGGATGTACGTGCTGACGAATTCTACGGCGAGAGCCTGAAGAGACTGCCTGAAGGGGAGGTGACGCTGCGCGCCCTGCTCATCCTGTCCCGGGCAGATACTGCCCGAAGGATGGACAATCTGAAGTTGATGCGCCAGTACTGCGAGGAGGCGATGGGTCTCCTCGAGAAGGTGGGGCACAAGAAGGGGCTTGCCATGGTCCACAGGAGCCTTGCCCGGGCGGCCCTAAAGGAGGCGCGGTACGACCTGGGGAGACGGGAGATAGAGGCTACGCTATCTCTTCTCGACCCGGAGAAGGACGCAAGGGAGTTCGCAGGTTGCTACATCGATCTCGGGAACGTTGATTCAGAGGCGAACGACCCGAATGCGGCGGAGAGGGCCATCGAGTTCTACCGGAAGGCTATCAAGGCCCTGGAGCCGCTGAATGAGTACCACGAGCTAGCAAGGGCCCACAACAACCTTGCGCTCACGCTGATGCCCGGTAAACCTGTCGAGGCGATGGAGGAGATGAACAAGGCCCGGATGTACTCGGAGAAAGCAAAGGACCGGCGCAGCCTGGCCTGGCGACTCTTCAACGGTGTCGAGATCCACCTGGCCCTTGGCAAAGTCGAGGATGCCGCTCGGGACAATGATGAGGCAGGCAAGATACTCTCCCTCCTGAGCGACCCGTTCGGGATCCAACAGGTCGCATTGAATCAGGGTATCATCGCCCAGTACCGAAAGTTATACGAGGAGGCGGAAAGAGCATACTTGCGATCGCTCAAGCGGGCAGAGGAGCTTGGCTATCCGAGTGCGGTGATCGAGACTCTCGTGCACCTTGCTACCTTGCATGCCGACTGGGGAAAGGGTGAGGAAGTAGCAAAGGAGATATCGCGTATCCAAGAATTGGGGGAGGACAAGGTCTACCTCGTGTTGAAGGAAAGTTACGAGAAGTTGAAGAGGCAGTTCGGCCACCCGTCCAAATGAACTCACCAATACGCGGATTTAAGGCCCGGGCCCATCTATTGGAGCGGGGAGGCGAGCAGTATCTATGGCCCAGGACTCTGAGACGGCTGCCTCAACTGCTGCCGACAGCTCCCTCGTTGGGCTTGGCGAGGTAGAGAAGCGCGTGCTCTCATACGCCGCCGCGATAGGCAAGGAATTCGAATTCTCAGTGCTCGCCTCCGCCATGGAGATGGATGAGGAAACTCTGGCAGAGTCATTGGAGCGGCTGGTCCACAGCGGCATCCTCAAGGAGCTCAACTGGGGGGATTCCTACACGTTCGTCCGCATGGGCACGCTCGCGCAGGCCTATCGGGATATCTCATCGAGCCGGTTGAGGGTGATACACAAGAAGATAGCTGAAGCCTACGAGAAGCGGTATCCCGACCCGCCACCAAACATCATCCCCGAGATGGGCCGCCATTTCTTCCTGGGCAAGATCCACGATAAGTCGCTTCTCTACAACCGGTACGCTGCAAAGCTGGCGATAGATGCATTCTCCCCGACCGTAGCCATACGTCACATGGAACGCGCGCAGGAGGACCTTGCGTCTCTACCTGGCGACCACAGGGTCGAAGAAGCGGATGTTCTAAAGGAAATTGGACAACAGTACGTTGCGCTGGGAGAAGATGAGCGGGCCGACAGCATCTATCAGGAATGCCTGAAGAAGTTGCCTGAGGAGGAGGTGACACTGCGCGCCCTGCTCCTTCTCGCGCGGGCCAATGTAGCTCGCGAGATAGACAAACTATGGCTTACAAGCCAGCTTTGCGAGGAGGCGATACGGCTCCTGGAGAAGGCGGGTCACAAGAAGGGGCTCGCACTGGCGCACCGCACCTTGAGCAGGACGGCCAACAGGGCCGGGCAGTACGAGGTCGGCAGGAAGGAGATAGAGGCCGCCATAGCGCTTCTCACGCCGGGCGAGGACGATGGGGAGATCGCCATCTGTTACATCGACCTGGGCAACATAGTTTCCGAGATCTCCTCCGAGAGGGACCCGGGGAAGGCGCTCGAGATCTACAAGAAAGCCATCCAGGTCCTGGAATCATTGCACGACTACAACGAGCTTGCGAGGGCGCTGAACAACTATGCTCTGGCGCTGATGCCCGACCGGCCCCAGGAGGCCTTGGAGGGGATAATGAAGGCTCGAGCCGTCTCAAAGATGGCCGAGGATCGGCGTGGCCTTGGATGGTGGCTGTTCAACAGCGTAGAGATCCGATTGGCACTTGGCCAGGTCGAGGAGGCGATTCGTGACAATGAGGAGGCAGGCAAGATACTGACTCTCCTGAACGACGCGTTCGGAATCCAACAGGTTGCGCTGAATCAGGGCATCATCGCGCAGCATCGAAAGTCCTTCGAGGAATCAGAGAGGGCATACATGGAGTCGGCGAAGCGGGCAGAGAAGCTGGGCTATTCAGTCGTCCTTGTAGAGGTACTCGTACACTCGGCCATGATGTATGCCGAGTGGGGAAAGAAGGAGGAAGCCGCGAGGGAAATATCGCGCATCCAGAAGCTGGGCGAGGACAAGGTTTACACTTCACTGAAGTCGACTTACGACAGGTTGAAGGAGCAGGTCGGCCTACCAGCGCCATAGCGTCAGGGAGGCCCGCAGCCTTCTTGGCCGCCCAATGCATGGGTTTAAGGTTAGGGACTGTGTCACGGTTAGGGCTGGAGAGGTGAACGATTCGCATGGCCCGCAACTTTGAAACATCAACCTCCACCACAATTGCCAACGCCTTAGCAGGGGTCAAAGAGGAAGAGAAGCGTGTGCTTTCCTATGCCGCCTCGATAGGCAAGGAGTTCGAATTCCTGGTGCTCCAGGCTGCCATGGAGATGGAGGAGGAGCCACTGGCCGAGCTGTTGGAGAGGCTGGTTCACCATGGAGTTCTCACCGAGCTCAAGGGAGGAGATTCCTACGCCTTCGTCCGTGAGGAGACGCTCGCACAGTCCTACCGGGAGATCTCATCGAGCCGTTTGAGGGTCATACACAAGAGGATCGCAGAGGCCTACGAGAAACTCTACGCCGACCCGCCACCAGAGGTCATCCCCGATATGGGCCGCCATTTCTACCTGGGTCGCGTACATGAGAAGTCGCTCATTTACAACCGGTATGCCGCATCGATAGCGATGAACGCTTTCTCCCCGGACGTAGCGATACACTACCTGGAACGCGCACGGGAGGATCTTGCGGCTCTCCCGGGAGACCACAGGCTGGAGGAAGCCGAGGTCCTGAAAGAGATTGGCGAGCAGTACGGTGCGATGGGGGAGGATGCGCGGGAAGACGAGTTCTACGGGGAGAGCCTAAAGAAGCTACCCGAAGAAGAACTGACGATGCGCGCCCTGCTCCTTCTGTCTCAGGCGGATGCTGCCCGTGACATGGACAAGCTCCAGTTGACGCACAAGTACTGCGAGGAGGCGATACGCCTCCTGGAGAAGACCGGGCACAAGAAGGGACTGGCCATGGCTCACCGCAGCCTTGCCCGGGCAGCCTACAAGGAGAGCAGGTACGAACTGGGAATGAAGGAGATCGAGGCCACGCTAGGGCTTCTCGACCCGGTCAAGGATGCGCTGGAGGTGGGCCGCTGCTACATCGAGTTTGGCAATTTCCTTACTGCCACCTCAGGGCCTGCAGACCCGGTCAAGGCAAGGGAATATTACCAAAGGGCCATCCAGACCCTGGAACCACTGCACGATTACCAGGAACTCGCGAGGGCCCACAACAACTTGGCGATCGCCTTGGGGCCAAACAGCCCCCGTGATGCGCTGAACCAGCTCGGCGTGGCGCGGGACTGCGCTGAGAAAGCGAAGGACAAGCGGTTCCTGGCGTGGATACTCTTCAACAGTGTGGAGTTGCACCTGGCCCTTGGAGAGGTGATGGAGGCTGCCCAGAACAATGTCGAGGCCCGTCGATTGCTCTCGAAGCTCGACAATCCACTGGGCCTCCAGCAGGTCACGTTGAACGATGGCATCCTGGCGCAGCACCGGAAGGCCTACGAGGAATCTGAGACCGCCTACCAGGACGCCTTGAAGCGGGCGGAGACCCTCGGCTATCCGCAGGTCATCGTCGAGACCCTAGTGCACATGGCCCAGATGCACGCCGAAACTGGGAAGAATGATGATGCGGTCAAGGAGATTGCTCGCGTAAAGGAGATCGGGGAAGCCAAGGTCAACCCGACAAACCTCCCCGTTTACGAGGGGCTCAAGAAACAGCTGGGCATATAGGCGTAAAAGGGGATCTTCTGGCATTCGGAAGGTTCATAGCCAGCGATATTTTGAGGGGGTATCATGAACAAGCTTCCAGAAGGGGTGGTGGAGGCGATCACACAGGAGCCAGATGAGTACGTCATCGATGGCTGGAGCGCCTATCACAAGGTCGAGGGTGAGAGCTTTCTCGATATTTTCTCCGGGACCTCATGGGACTACGAGGGCTATCTGGTCCTCACCTCAAATCGCGTGATCTTTGTGAAGCGAGAGGGCGTCTTACACTCGACGTTCGCGGTCGTCCCGTTCCTTGTCGAACGCCTCGAGAACGTAAAGGATGTGAAGGTCAGCAATCGCGAGCTGGTGCTATCCGGGGAGCGCTTCAAGATCTCAGGGGCAACGTTAGAGAGCGTTGTGGACATGGTCAAGGAAGCAGTGAGCTCAAGGTACCAGGGAGCAGAGCCCCTATCCGACTCGGAAACATCGGAATAGTCCGGTGCACCAAGAATCTTGCGCCAAGTGTCCCTAGTGCGGGGGGCCGGATTTGAACCGGCGAATGCCCTTCAGCAACAAGGTCCTAAGCCTTGCCCCTTTGACCTGGCTGGGGTACCCCCGCATGTTCGTGTATAGCCCCGGCAGGATTTTCAGAGCCACGGTGCCTTCTCCGTGACCCATTCGAACCTGCGTCTGGGGATCCAGAGTCCCTCATCCTTGGCCACTAGACTACGGGGCTACGAAGGGGCATCAACCGAAAGGGGCGTTTAAGGTTGGCGCGCTCACCCGAAAGGCCCCTCTCTTATCAACACATATGGCTTTCCTTCGCCATGCGTCACGCCGGAAGGCCATTTGTCGAAGGCGAGAGGGTCGTACTCTACCGTGAAGGGGAGAAGCCCCTTCAGGTGGTCCTCTCGAACGGCCCGAAGATGGTCGGCAACTTCGGAGTGATCGACCTCAGTCCAGCCATAGGGAAGGAGGAGGGTTCGACAATAGTGGTCGCAGGGACCAGTTTCGTCGTGCTCCGCCCCTCGATCCGCGACGTGATGGCGACATGGGCCCGTCCCACCCAGATAGTGACCCCAAAGGACGCGCAGTACCTTCTCTACCTCGCGGGAGTGTTCCCCGGAGCGCTTGTCATTGAGGCCGGCACCGGGAGCGGTTGCCTCACGTTATTCCTTGCCAATGCGGTCGGGCCCGAGGGCCGAGTGATAAGCTACGATCGGAGGCCCGAACACCAGAAGGTGGCAAGGGAGAGCCTGGAGCGTTCGGGGCTCCTTGATCGAGTGACCCTGAAGATCGCCGACATCAGCGGAGGGTTCGAGGAGAAGGGGGCAGACTCCGTGCTTCTTGACATCCCAGAACCGTGGGAGGCCACTAGGGCCGCCATAGATGCCCTGCACGCTGGAGGATACCTGGCCGCCTATGTACCGACGTACAATCAGCTGGAAAGAACGGTGAGGAACATGCGCGAGGAGCAGTTGGGGGACGTGGTCTCGATGGAGCTCCTTGAGCGTCCCCTCCACGTGGGTGAAGGGGGGACGCGGCCGGCTTTCGAGATGCTCGGGCACACCGGGTTCCTTATCGGAGCCCGCAAGGTCAAGGTAGCGAACCGATGACAACGACCATTCTCACCGAGGCTGCCTTCATAGCCCTGATACCTGCCGGCGCCCTTCTTTTCCTGGTCCTGGACAGGTACGCATCCCCGAGGGTTCCCACCAGCGTGTTCGAGGAGTACAAGGTCCTTGTCGCCCTGATCCTCGGCATCCCTGCTGGCCTTCCCCTGGCGATAATCTTTGAGTTCTATGCCATCAACGTCACGGGCTTCTTCTTCGGCGATGCGTTGATCTGGTTCCTGATGTTCGTGCTCGTGGCAAGCCTTGGCCGGATGATATTCCTCCGGTTCAAGCTCTTCGCTGGGGATGACAAGAGAAGCGACAAGTCCCCGTTCTACGTCATGGCCTTCGGTTGCGGGACAGCCGTGACAATACTCCTTGCCGAGGGTAACTATTACCTCGCGGGGAGCGCAGACCTTCCAACGGCCATCCTCTGGGCAATACTTCTATCGCTGCTCTCGATCGACATTGCACTCATGGAAGGATGGGCGGGATTGAGACACACCTCGGCCCGTCTCAAGGGTGAACCGATCTACACCATCTCCATCGTCGAGGCCGCAGCACTGGTGGCATTCGCGCCTCTCTACCTGGGCCTGGGGTGGATCGCGGCGGTCCCGATGGTCGTTGCAATGCTCGTGCTGGTGCGCCTCCTCATGCGGGAGGAGCTGAGCTCGCTACGGCCCCTGATCGTACCTGCCAGGCCCGAGGGGGAAGAGAAACCGTACGGCAGGACGGGAAGCTAACGCCTCAACGGCCAGCTCTGGACGCCGTTCATCTCGAAGTTGAAATCCACGACGTGTCCCCCGGCCATCTCCACTGCCTCAGCTACCTTGTGGCGACGGGTGAAATCGCAGAAGAGGAGGAGATAACCGCCACCGCCTGCTCCCACGAGCTTTCCTCCGAGAGCCCCCGCCTCGCGTGCCTTCGCGTACAGCGAGTCGATCGCAGGATTGGATATCTCATTCGCGAAGGCCTTCTTGAGCTCCCAGCCCTCGTGAAGGAGCCGTCCCATCTCGTCAACGTTGCCTCTCAGCAGGCAGTTCTTCATCTCTATGGCAAGGTCCTTTGTCGCATCCAGTGCGCTTACGGTCGAGCTCTTTCCTGCAACGTAGTTCGTCTGCTGGATGTTGATGATGTCGTTCGAGTAGTGACCGGTGCCGGTGTAGCAGAGCAGCAACCGGTACGCCAGCTCGTTCAACATGTCCCTGGATATCTTGAGCGGGTTCACTATGGTGGCCTTTGGAGTGAACTCGATGAAGTTGAACCCACCGAAGGCTGCGGCATACTGGTCCTGGCGCCCTCCCTTGATCCCAAGTTCCTCCCTCTCTATCCGATAGGCGAGTTCGGCCACCTCGTATGGTGTCCAGGGCATGCTGAGGTATCGCTGGAAAGCGCCCACCAGGGCGACCGTCATGGTGGAGGAACTCCCGAGGCCCGTGCCCGGAGGAGCATCGGAGTGGAGGAAGAGCTCTATCCCTCCCACGCGCCCCATGGCCCCCGGCTCCTTGTTGAGTGTCACGAGCGCAGCCTTCACCAGGTCCAGTTCCCCGGTGTAGGTGAGGTCGCTCGGACGTCTGTAGTCGACCGAAAGGTTGTAATCCAGGGAATGAACAGTGATGCCCGATCCATTCTCCTTGGCCGAAAGTGTCACGTAGGCATACTTGTCGATTGTGCAGTTGAGGACCGCACCGCCCTTCTTCTCTGGGTAGGGAGAAACGTCGGTCCCTCCGCCTGCAAAGCTGATCCTCAGCGGAGCTTTGCACCTGAGCATGGGGGTAGCCATCGCGGTACCGCAGAATAATCGACAGTTATCTATGTTTTGGCGGACTGGAAATGGCCGCCCAACCCCTGGAATGGGATAGAAATGCCAGAGACCCGAAGGTTGCCTCCGTATCCCGTTCTATCTGATTAGTGGATCTCAGTATCGATTCAGGATTCCCGCCCATCGAGCACTATGGCCAGATCGATGGCCTGCTCGGCTATCTCGGACGCGTAGGCTGCTGCTCTTCCAAGGCTGTCCACGACCGTACCGAGGGCCAACAGCTCCTCACCCTTGCGGGTGGCCACGAGGTTTGAGAGATTGTTGATAACCTTCTGATTTGAGTCGAGACCATCAATGGTCTCATTGGCCTGGTCGATGTTCCGGGTGACGAGGGAGCTGAATGCCTTGTCGAGGAGGCCTATCGAGGACGCGCATGCCAGATCCATCTCCTTTGCTATCTTGGAATCCAGTCCCTTGCCACGAGCGATCACAGGCAGGGTCCCGGCAATCCTCTGGGCATGGTCCCCGATGCGCTCCAGCGACTTGCCGACGAGGAACGGGATGTGGGCGCTGGCGAGGTCCCCGTTCCCGGTCAGTGTTGGGGTGAGCGACGACCGGTACTGCTTGGATATCATCCAGAATAGGCGGTCAACATCCTGGTCGCGCTGGATGACGTCCTCGGCCAGAGATTCTTGGGCGAGCTTGAGGGACTGGACCGAGTCCTCGAGCATGCTGCGGACGATCAGGTGCATGCGCCTCAGACACTTCTCCGAGCTGAGGTCGGAAGGATCAGAGACGTCCTGGATGACCAGGGTGTTGCGCTGCTCCTCGACCACCTCTGGGCCGACCACAGAACGGCAGAACTCCCTCGCCGTCCGGCGTACGAAGGGTCCATGGTCTGGGGGGAAGCGCACCTCGATTATGCTGAACCCCGAGACATAGGAGCCGACCAGCTTGCGGAGGAGATGCTCCCGCTCCTCGTCCGCGTGCACCTCGAAGGACTTCCGGCGGAGCGCCGGCTTCTCCGATGCTCGATACCGCAGGGATATCGACCCATCTCCCTGTGCATCCAGGAAGATCGTGTCCCCTGCCTTCAGGCCCGCCCGCAGGACCCAGGGCTTCGGCAGGGAGACGACATAGCTCGAGCCACCGGCGATCTGCAACTTCCTGCTCTCGGTCATTGTTGTCTCCAGGTTCCTCGGTTTGGAAGGGGAATGACTCCATTCCAATGAGATATATATATTTATGGTGAACTATATACTTACTTTACCATATATTTACGTCACCGGAAATGGTTGCCGTCCCTCGGAGGGGCACCGAGGGACGGGTTGGTGGTTTGTCGATCTATCTTGTCTGGCTTATCGAGTCCTCTCAGCTTACGTAGCTGATGAAGAAGTTCTCGCTTGCAAGGAGCTGTATCGTGCCTGGCTGGGTCACGAAGTCAATGAAGCGCTGCTCTTCTCCAACAGGCTGTCCGTAAGTGACGTACTGCAGTGGGCGCCAGCCGACGAATCCGCCGGACACCTCGTTGCCGTAGCCTGCTGCGATCCCTGCCTTGATGTTGCTAAGGCTGGGGACCAGAGGGGTCATGCCGGAGGCTAGGCCCTGGAATGACACGAGACAGACAACTACGCTGCCCGTGCATCCGCCGGTTGTTCCGCTGGAGCTAGCACCGCCGCCACCTTGGCTGACGGGGGCCATGGACAAGCCCCAGGAGCTGAACCCGAGGGCGTTTGAGTCCTTGCCGATCGCGGCGACTAGGGCTGGGTTGCCTGATACAGAGATGACTCCGCCTGGCTGCAGTGCGGTGGTGTAGGAGAATCCGCAGCTGTCGAGCTGGTTGTCAGAGCCGCACTTAATCCCTATCATGTTGTTGTCGAACGCTTCCTCAGTCCCGCTGTTGTCAGAGCGACCGTAGACATTGATCGGGCTCGTGGGTGAGGTGCTCGTCGTGTCGTAGGTCCAGGCGCTCTTGCAGGCGCTTGTGGAGGCCGCTGGCAAGGCCGATGTCAGGAACGAAACTGTGGCCCCGTTCACGGTGGCATTGGTAACCGTTCCCGCTTCAGCGGTTGCAAAGATGTTGGGGTCGAAGCATGCATGCTGTGGGAGTGCGTTCCATGGCAGGAAACCGGCAGCGTTAGGCTGCAAGATGCCCCAGAATGCCGGGACATACATTGCGTTGGTTGCGCCAATAACGACCGAGCCGGCCTTAGCCGTGGTTGTTGTCCCAAGGACAGGGTTGGAGCTGCTCGTGGAGGTGACGGCGTTGGACCCGCCGTTGACCTCGTAGACCGTCAGCATCTCTTGGGAGCTGATGGTAACGAGTCCGTGGGGGTTGGATGCGGGTACTAGGGCCGAGACCGCATCGTAGCCGATGACCGTCTGAACGACGTTGGCTGCGCACTGGGCAGGGTCACTGGAGGTCACAGGTCGTGACATCGCAGCGATCTGAATCTGTCCGGCGCAAAGGGAGAGGAGACCTGCTCCAGAACCGCCCTGGTTATCGGCGACAACAACGTTAGAGTTGTTCTGCTCGAACCAGGCAATTGCCATTTGGGTCAGCGGATACACAGTCGTGCTGCCACCAATGGTCAATGTGGCCTGGGCGTTCGGGTTTCCAATCTTGCTTGATGCACTGCTCTGCCACCCGGACAACCAGAGGTACAGGGAAGCTGCCGCGGCGACCGCGATCAGGATAAGCATCAATGTCGCAACTACTGGCGACACGGCTTCCTTGCTCCTCCTCATTCTCCGAGCGTACTTTCGTCGTTTGGCGATCCTTCGGTCTTCTATCATTTTTTCATCCTCCTTTTCTGTTTTTCCGCAGACCGGCTCCGCTTCTCGGGAACCTTTCTGCAGGGTGCTCAAGCTGGTTGTGATTCATCTTCATTGTCGATTGAAAAGACGGGTCAAAAGGCGAATCCCGTGTGGCATCGTGGCTCTACTGCGTCTACGGAAAGTACGGCATTTCCGTAGGTGCCCTTCAAATTGAGCCTACACAATCCAAGGGAGATGGCATTCGAGAAGACGCTGGCCCCTTTTGGGGAACAACTACGCCATCGGAACGAGCCGCCGATCAGCAAGGCCCCGTCGGGCCCCTTCAAGCCCAAATCACAAGAGGAGCTTCGCAGGAAGGCCAAGGCACTCGAATCTATACTGGTACACAAGCATACCATCCCAGAGAAGGTGATAGTGCAGGCCGAGCTGGGCTACATGCGAAGGCAGCTCCTCAAAGACAAGCGAGTCGTCAACTTCACCTATCCAGTGAACCCTCCCTACGCCTTCGTGCACGTATCATTCCAGAAGGACCTGGGCGAACTCCGTTACGAGGTCCTTGAGCCGAACCTTCATGTTGGGGAGAAGGAGAGGCTGACCAACGTCCGGCAGAAGATGGAGGCAATGATGGCCTCTGAGGAGTTGCCCATCTCCGAGACCAGGGGGTTTGGCGAAACGGTGGAGATGCACGATTACCTGGGGAAGAAGTTCCTGAGCGCGCTCGACCTCTACGACATCGAGGTGGCGGAATCGCGGCGCCGCGTGCTCCTGTATTATCTCGGTCGCGACTTCGTGGGAATGGGGCGGGCAGATGCGCTCCTTCGAGACCCGTTCCTGGAGGATATCAGCTGTCTGGGGCCAGGGACCCCCCTGTATGTGTTCCACAGGGTGTTCGGCTCCCTCAAGACCAATGTGATATTTGACGGGGAAATCGAGCTCAACCGCTACATCTTCCGCTTGGCACAGATCGCCGGAAAACACATCTCGATCTATCAGCCCATTCTGGACGCGACACTGAGAGACGGCAGCCGTATCAATCTGACCCTTGGGACCGAGGTGACCCGGAAAGGGTCGACCTTCAGCGTCCGGAAGTTCTCGTACGATCCGGTCTCCCCCATCGACCTGCTCCGGTTCGGGTCGGTATCACCGCTGGAGCTTGCCTACTTCTGGACCCTGGTCGACTTTCACAGGTCCCTCCTGATCTCGGGAGGGACGGCGAGCGGGAAGACGACTCTTCTCAACGCCATCAGCATGTTCATCCGCCCCGAGGACAAGATCGTCTCCATTGAGGATACGCCGGAGATACACATCGACCACCAGAACTGGATCCAGTCCATCGCCAGGTCAGGATACGGCACCTCCGGTAGCGGAGGGGGCGCCTCTGGTGTCTCTGGAGTGTCTGGCCAGGGAATGGTCAAGCCCCTGGGATCGGTCACTCTCTTCGACCTCCTTGTTGCTGCGCTCCGCCAGCGCCCGGAGTACGTCATTGTCGGGGAGGTGCGAGGGGTCGAGTCATTCACCCTCTTCCAAGCGATATCCGTCGGCCACGCTTCCATGTCGACGATCCACGCTGGATCCATCGGCGAGCTGCTTCATCGCATCGAGAACGAGCCAATGAACATTCCCCGTGTGCTGTTCCAGGCGCTCGATTGTGTCGCCTTCCCGGGCCAGGTGACAGTGAAGAACTCGCGGGTCCGGCGCCTACTGGGGATCACAGAGATACTGGAGGTGGATGCCACCACCAACGACCTGCTCACGAACGAAGTCTTCCGATGGGACCCGCCATCTGACGGCTTCCAGAGGCTGGGCAGGAGCATGGTATTGGAGAAGATCTCACGGACGACAGGGAGGACCGTGGACGAACTCGAGCTCGAGCTCACCAGGAAGGAGCACTATCTGGACCTGATGAACCGCCTGAACATGACCTACTTCAAAGACGTCAGCAGGGCAATCGCATCGTACTACATGGACCCTGCCGACGCGATTCGAACGCTCGAGCAGAGGTGTCCGAGCTGACAGGCCCATGCCTCCGTCAACGACAACCCCCCCAGAAGGTAAGATAATCAAGAAATACCGTTCATTTTGCTATTCCCTCATAGGGGAACGGCTAGACCGCGAGAAACCAGACGACGTCCTGTCCGAGAAGCTGCATCAGGCGGGCATGAACCTGACCCCTGGGATGCACACCTCTGTGATGATCGTCTCGACGATCCTGGCAACGGTAGTCTCGTTCGTCGTGGCGCTGGTGATCTTCGATGTGATACTAGCCATAAGTGACTGGATTCTCTACGTCCTGCTCATTACAGGGATAGCTGCCGCGACGGTCGCCGGGATGTTCCGCTTCCTCATCAACAGCCGCATAAGCAACCGCAGGGAGCAGCTGGAGCGGGAGCTACCCTTCACATTGAGCGAGCTCTCTGTGATGGCCAGCACGGGGATGTCTCCCATAGAGCTCGTGCACCGGATGGCCAAGCGGGACCACGACCCCGCCATGACCTACGAGTTCAAGCGGATAGCATACAAGACCGACATCCAGGGCAAGGATCTCATCACTGCCCTGGCAGAGACCGCAAAGGAATCGCCATCCAACTCGCTGCGCGAGTCCCTTTGGGATCTCGCCAACATGATCCACCAGGGAGGAAGCCTCGACGAGTACCTCAGGGACAAGTCAGAGGATGTGCTCAAGCTGAAACGAGTGACCCAGAAGGATTTCATAGAGCGTCTGAACACTTTCGTAGACATGTACATCAGCATAGTCCTCATCGGGGTTCTGCTCATAGGGGTCGGGGCCTTCCTCATCAACGCTTTCGGCTCCACGATGATGGGACTCGATGCAAACTCGCTGCTGTTGCTCCTGACCTATGGGATAGTGCCTCTTTCAGTGATCGTAACCACCATCCTAGTCTCCATCGCATACCACAGGGCAGAGTGATGAAGAAGGCGCTGTCGATCGTTGTCGCACTGCTCGCAATAATCATGTGTTCGGGTGTCGGTTTGGGCACTCATTCCCCGTCCACCCCCGTGAGACAAGGAGCCTCTCCCATTACCATAACGGCAGTGTCACCACTCCCCGGGACGAACGTCACCAACACGACCCCCACGATCGAGGCGACCTTCTCGGATTCGGCTGGCACGATTGTGGTCGATAGCGTTACCATCGTGATCGATGGCACTGACGTCACGTCGCTCGAGCAGACCCACGTCACCACCACCGAGGTGATCTACTACACTCCCAGCATCCTGCAGCTAGTGAACGGAAACCATACTGTAGTAGTTACCGTCTCCGACACACTCGGAAACCAAGCACAGCTGTCATGGGGGTTCACGGTCAATACCTACCTGTACATCGCACCACCGACCAGTTCCATCTCTATGATGACCGTCATCCAGGACATCGTCCTGGGGACGGTGGTATTCGCCGTCGGGTTTGTTGGCTTTATCCTCTACCTGAAGAAGACCCGGAAGTTCACGTTCAAGAAGTATTTCCTGACTCATCCGGGTGCGCGAGACGATCTTGTACTCTATCCACCCCTCGTCGTGGCGTTCCTCTTCGTGCTGGTCGGGCTCTTTGTGGTCACTGCGGCATCCGGGGTCCCTCCCGATGCACTGGACTACGTATTGGTCGGAGGAGTGTTCATAGGTGCGACCCCCTACGCGCTCGCGTCACGTTCTGAGTTGAACAGGGTCAGGGCCTACGAAAGGGCATTCGCACAATTCCTCTTCGAAATCGCGGATGCGATGCGCGGAGGCATCGACCCTGCAAAGGCGATGCTGGAACTGGCTGAGACAAACCAGGGCCCGATACGCAAACATCTACGGGTAGCGGCTGACAACATCCGTCTCGGGCGGCCCTTCGACAAGGTCCTGGTCGAAATGGTGCAGCCGATGAAGAGCTCGCTCATCACGCGCTATGCCACCCTGGTCGCAGACTCATCCTCGATCGGGGGTGAGACCGCGGCCGTCATCTACCGCGCCGCCAAGGACATGGACGACTTCGTCAAAATCGAGGTCGAGCGGAGCAAGCAGCTCACCCTTCCCGTGGGGGTCATCTACATCGCGTACGGAGTCCTGATGGCGATACTATTCGCCCTCCTGTGGATCGCTCCCATGCTCGGCTCGATAAATATGAACGTGTTCAATTCAGGTGGCACCCTACCCACCTCGTCGTCGGGCGTTCAATCGGTCTCGGCCCTGAATCCGTCGGTCCTCCGGGAGAGGTTCTTCCAGCTCATGCTCATAAGTTCCGTGGGAAACGGAGTCCTGATCGGGGCATTCACCGAGGGCAAGCCGAAGTACGGTCTAGTCCATTCCCTCGCGATGGTCCTGGGAACGCTCATCGCCTTCGCCATCATATTCCCATGACTTACCTGTGAAATCCTCTCTTGCAAGGATTCGAGGATCTCCTAAAAGAACCACATGAGAGCGATCGAATTTCACTTATGGTGGCTGCGTTCAACCAAGGAGATCAACGGCCTATGTCAGGATATGTAGGTCAGATACGTCAAACCCTCGAACCCATCGTTGTTCGTCACTGTGAGAGTGATGTGGTGAACGTACCCGTTCGTGGTGGTGACCAGGGGTGCGACCACTTTGGCCCCATGGGCTGTGGTGTTGTCCGGGTATATCTGCCATTCCCAGCCGATTATGGTCTCGTTGCCCGGTTGATACGAAAGGGTGCCATCAAGGATTGGCGTTTGCACATATCCCGAGCCATTCCAGGTTGCCTGTGTGCTGATGATACCAATGGCAGAGGGGGGGATGAACGTCCTGGTGAAGGTATTCTCGAGCGCGGTGAAAAGGTTGACCTGGATGTAGTCCGAGAGGGGAATCACCGGCGCTGGCATGTAGAAGGAAGAATCCACCTGCCGGTCCGAGAAGCAGACGATAAGGTTGAACATCTCTCGGGCTTGAACGGTCAGGACCCCGCCGGCCTCCACGGTGATGTTCTGGGAGTGACCGCTCGTGAGGTTGAGCGCCCATACTTGGTACTGGCGCAGGGGGTTCCCATTGATGCTGACCTCGTTGATAGTGGAAGGGTAAATCGACATGCTCGCAACAGTGAAGTTCATCCAGGTCCACCCTGCTCCGCTCAAATTGGCGGTGGGGGACGCGGAGAGCACCCTCAGGCTCTCCAGGCTCCTTTCCTGGGCTATCCGCTGCTGCGCCTCGACCTCCTTCTGGTAACTGGCGACGAAGGCGGCGAACGCGGTCGCCGCTCCCACGACGATGAGGACGAGCATGAGCGACCCTACTATCTCGGACAGGGCCGAGGAGTTACCTCTGAGCCTTCGCATCATATGGCGAATGGACTATAGTGGGATAGCACTGCCGAACGAAAACTCCGTAAATCCCGTAAATCTACATATTGTACCAGTCCGGTCATTATCCGTCACTCTCCCCTCTTAGAGAATCCATGGTGATTCCGATAGACATCGTTGGGTTGGACAACCTGATTCCCAGCATCGGTGATGGGAAAGTTGTTGTGGTCGAGAGCGGCCTCGACCCAGCCAAGAGCTACTTCATCCGGCGGATAGCCCTCTCGGCGGCTCGCACGGGGGGATCCTTCGTGTTCCTAACGTCGCGAGGGCAACAGGAAGTGCTCGATCTCCTGAAAGCAGAGAGGCCGGTGTCAGCGACCGTCGCAGCGGATCCCGATTCCCTCATGGATGTGATCGAGCTGGGATCCATCGAGGAAGCCGGGGATCTGGGGGATAGTTCCGCCCCGCTCTTCGTGGTGGACTCCTTCTCCATGCTCACCTTGAGCCACTCCCCCGGGTCACTCGCCGAACTCATGCAGGAATTCCGCTCCCGTTGCCAGAAGAACGGCACTATCTTCGTCTTGGGCACGGATCGGGGAATGCAAGACTCCCGATCGGAGGCGATCATCGCTCACCTCTCCGACGGGGTCATCGAATTTCACACCAAGGAAATTCCGGATGGACTGACCAGATATCTCAGGGTGCCCAAATGGACGGACGGGAAGTTTATTGACCGGAACGTGTATTACGACTTCAATGGGAAACGCATGGCCATCGACGTTAGGCGGCGGGTCCTCTGAGGTGTTGCACAAATGACTGAAGATAACGTCCCCGCAGAGGGCCTCGAACGGTACGGATTGGTGAACAATCCGTTCCGCGAGTTGTCTGCCGAGGCAACTGCAGACATCCCACTCTTCCACGTCAATCTCGAGATGGACGGAACACTGCAGTCGATCAAGGACGAGGTCCTAGAAAAGAGCAACCGGGCCGTGGTGGCACTCGCGGGACCCATAGGCACTGGGAAAACGGAGCGTCTACTGCTCGCGCAATCCGAAGCAAAGGAGCGGAAGGCATTCGTCATCTACTTCGATATCACCCTCAAGAACTCCTGGGTGTTCAAGGGGATAGGGAAGGCGGTTCAGGACCAGGTCCATCTTGGTGGGTTTGCCAAGGCCCTGGCACCACCCCACTGGTACCGGGACATTCAAGCCCTGCAGAAGATCAAGGACCAGAACTACGACCCCCGCCAGGTGGGCAAGAGCCTCGCAAGCGCACTCAACGAGAACGCTCCCGCGTTCCTACTGCTCAACGACGCTCACGTTCTGGAGAAGTCGCCCGAGCTTGACGCCTTCGTGATCGCTCTGCAGGAGATTGCAGACGGCATCCATCCCGGAGTGCTAGTGATGTTCAGCTGCTACCCCGACACCCTGTCGAAAATATTCTCGACACACCCTGCGTTCGCATCGCGGGTCAACACGGTCTTCAATCTGCCTCGCCTCACTGCAGAGGAGGCAGGGCTCCTGCTGGCGAAGAAGATGCTCGCCAAACGCGTGGTGGAGGACCTGGACCCGCTGTTCCCTTTCGACATGGAGTCTATCGCCGCACTGAACGCTCTGGCCAGGGGGAACCCCAGGAAGTTGCTCCACCTGGCGGACCAGGTCGTTGAGCTCGGTGTATCCCGTCGTGCATATCGGATCGACACTGAACTGGTCGAGGCGATCAAGACCGCGCCTCCGCCGAAGACCCCTAGTTCCCAGCCGTCGAAGTGATGTGCGTCTCTGGGTCAATCACCCGAAGATCTTCTTCGAGACCAATGCCACGCGCTTTCCCAGGTTCTCAGCAATGGCCCGCTCGTCAGCGTCTATGTGACTCCTCTTGCCCTGCTCACCGTAGTGAGAGGGTCCGTACGGACCACCTCCACTAGTAGTCCTTCCCGATTCTGGAAGCACATATCCGGTGGTAACGATGGTCATCCCGTGATGGTAGGCAAAAGGTAGCGTGGCCAGGATAGTGGCCTCATGACCGCCGTGAATGGTGGCGGCACCAGTGAAGAATGCCGCAACTTTTCCATCCAGGGCACCCTTGGCCCACAGACTTCCAGTCTGATCGAGGAAGTTCTTCATCTGACCAGCCATGCTTCCGAACCGGGTCGGGGACCCAAGAATGATCCCGTCCGCCCACACGAGATCTTCGTTGGTCGCGATAGGCACGTTGGCCTGCAGGGCCTTTGCCTCAGGAACACCCTTCAGTTTCTTCCAAACGGACTCGTGGATATGGTCCGGTACCTGACGAAGGCGCACCTCAGCTCCTGCCGCCTTCGCTCCCGCTTCGATGGCCTGGGCAAGTTCGAAGGTGCTTCCATACATGCTGTAATAGACGACAAGAACCTTCGCCATTTGCCACCCTCCGCGAAATCGAGCATTCCAAACCAAGTATTTCAACAGAACGGTGACGTATCATCACGATTTTCGCACCGGGGAACTACCAGAAGAACAGGGTGAGGCAGGCCTCACAGCGGTTCATCCAACCGCGGCAAACGAAGAAAGCCTTAAGTCGATGCAGAGGGCTGGATAACACCGAGGAAATCACATGGCAGACATGGACCATCTCGAATGGCTCGACTCACTCCCCTGCGAGGTCACGGTCTGTGACAAGGACTACAAGATCCTGTACATGAACGACAAGGCCACGCAAAAGCGTGCAAAGTACGGTGGGAAGGCCCTCATCGGAAAGAACCTGATGGATCACCATCCACCAGAGGCGCAGGAGCAGATCAGGAAGATAATGGCTTCAGACCTGCCAAGCGTGTATACGACGGAGAAGAAAGGGGTCAAGAAGCTGAAGTATCAGGCACGGTGGATGAGAAACGGGGAAGTAGCCGGGATCATCTATTTCTCAATAGAGCTTCCCAGCGAGATGCCAAGTCTGGTGAAGGACTGAAGTTCTCTTCGACCCTTGAGACTTGATCTCCGTCCTGTGGAGAATCGCGGACTGGGTTCTGCGTCAGGGTGGACACTCACAGCCACAAGGTCATGAGGAGCTCATCCACGGGTTCTCCGTTAATGATGACCTCTCCTTTCAACCGGCCTTCTTCAGCGAAGCCAAGCTTGCGATAGAGATTGAACGCACGTTCGTTCGTGGCGAAGACGCCGAGCGTAAGCTTCTTGATGCCGACCTTTCTGGCCCAGTCGATACCAACACGCATGACGGCCTGTCCGACGCTTATGCTCCTGAACTCTTTGTGAATGTAGATGGCTAGAGATCCGGTGTGTGAATTCTTGGACCAGGTCCCCCGGCTGTAGCCGTTGAACGCTACCATCCTTCCATCGACTTCGGCCACCAGCCGAAGCGCTGATACTGTGTCAGCCTTGGCAATCTCCATCCGCATCTCATCCGTTGTTCGCGTGGCCCTGTCACTCGGGATGTAGATTCCTTCCGCCCCGACCGCGTTTACGAGCTCAATCACCGGCCCAGCGTCATCCGGCTTGGCCGGACGTATGACCGCCGTCCGTCCATCTTTGAGAGCAACTTGGGTCGCATCCAGCACGTGAGAGCGATGCGTCTCCGAGTCCTTATTTCTTTTTATCTCGGGGGGCCGAGCCGCATGGCATCAGAAGCCGATGACGCCCAGTTGCCCCTCTCCGCCATGGTGGAGTCAGTCAATCAGAGCCACAAGGCCATGAAGAGGTCATCGATCGGTTCCCCATCGATAATGTATTGCCCTCGTAGTCGCGCCTCGTCCACGAATCCCATCTTGCGGTAGAGTCCGATCGCCCGTTCGTTCGTGGCAAGGGCATGGAGAGTTAGCTTCCTTACGGCAACGGAGCGCGCCCACGCAATTCCCTTCGACAGGAGGGCAGTCCCAAGTCCAACCCCTCTGCAGTCCGGTAAACACGAGATTGCAAGTTCGGCCACATGCGCGTTCTTTGACCACTTTCCACGTGTTATGTCATGCATGCCGCTAAGTCGCCCGGATATCACTGCAACAAAGAACACCCTGGTCTGACCGTCGGCTGATGCAAGAGTTTGCCGCTCCTCATCTATTGTCCATGTGACACGTTCCCTCAGCAGGAACTTGTTCTCGCCGGTGACGATATTGACGAAGTCTGTTGCCGCTTGGGCATCGTCTGGAACGGCCTGGCGGATGGTGGCTAACCTTCCGTCCTTTAGGGTGACCTGGGTCGCTTTCAGCACACGAGGGCGATGCACCAGCGAGGCCTTATCCCTTTTCATCGGCCAAAGGGAACAGTCTCGAAGAGGTAGTGCATGACTGTGCAAGAGCGAGATTGTCACTGGCGATTGAGGCACAGGTTCCCAGACTTGGGGAGCAACTCAGGACGGGTATAGAGCGGACGGGAGACTCATAATCCCCGTATTTTACGTTCGGAACGTCGAAATACCCTGAAGTTGTTTCGAGGGGACATGGGTAAGACGAGTGCAAACCCCTTTCGAAGAAGGATAGTGGAATGCGCGTTGGTGCTGGCTACTATCTTGATCTTGTTGGTCCCCGCTGTCTGGATTGGGCCTGCCAGCACGCACGGACTCTCAAAGCCAAATCTCGCGACTGCTAAACCCGTATCAGTCAGTTTTTCGAACGTTGTGAGCGTGGCCTCTGCCCGTCCATCGTCAGGCTCCGGTCCAAACATCTCATCCTTTACTGTGAACCCCATTGCACTTCCCTTGGGGGCGAGGGTCGCCATTTGGGTCCAAGTCAACGATACTGCTGGCGTGCTATCCTACGCCTACAGCGGTCTCCCCTCAGGGTGTGTTTCCCGGAACTGGTCGGAGTTTACCTGTATCCCCGCGGTTGAAGGGTCATTCACGATCACAGTCTACACTAATGACACTGTCAGGAACAGCGCCAACGCTACGGCGGCCCTTACGGTAACGGCCCCACATATGCCGAGCATCACTTCATTCATCATCAACCCAACCACAATCACTGTGATAACAACCGCAACGATGACCGTCACAGCGAGTGGCGGGACCGGTTCGCTCACCTACACCTATACTGGCCTGCCGCACGGGTGTGTCTCCGTAAGCCTCGCAATATTGTCCTGCACTCCCAATGCGGCTGGAAGCTTCATTATTCGAGTCTTTGTGAACGACACTGTAAATCACAGCGCGACCGCCACGACGTCGTTGAACGTGACGGCACAGAGCACCTCAACTGGAGGGGGTAGTTCGCCCTTGAGCACTTCATCATTGATTGTGATCGGTGTAGTAATAGTGGTCGTTGCGGTGCTGGCAATCGTCTTGCTCCTGCAACGAAAGAGGAAGACCCAGGCCGTTCCGCCATCCTCAGCGCAAGGGGCAGATCCACCCAAGGACGTTGCCTGACGAGGGTTTATGTGGCGGCGTCGAATACCGCGACACGTGCCCCGGAGTCCCAAACCCTCGACCAAGAAGCGAGCAAGCACTACTCGCCTGAGCGAGGGGCTGTTCGAGAAGTGGGGTGCAATGTTCGAAACCATCGACCCGACGCGCATGAGACGGTTCGAAGCAGTCCTGGACGTCCTGGGGGGTCACATCGATGGCCCCATCACTGTCCTCGACCTTGGATCCGGACCAGGGTCTCTAACCGCTCGGATACTGAACCGCTTCCCAAGATCCCGTGTAGTAGCAGTGGACACGGACCCGGTCCTAGTACGTGTCGGCAGGGAAGCCCTTCACAAATTCGGGAAGCGTGTCACATGGGTCCTTGCCGACCTGAGGGAGAGCAGCTGGTCATCGGAGCTCCCGGTTCGCCGCTTCGACGCAGCAGTATCGTCGCTTGCCTTGAATTGGCTTGAAGAATCAGAACTTCAGGACGTCTATCGAGATCTCAGAGGGCTCATCCACCCCGGTGGACTCCTCATCAATGCTGACCACCTCCCTCGCAGCCAGCCCTCGCCGTGGCTCCGCAATCTGAGCAAGGGAATGGGAGAGTACCAGGGAAGGGAGAGGCGAGGTGTGGACCTGCCCGCCTTCAAGCGTGAGTGGCGAAAGTGGTGGGGAGCGTTGGTGAGAGAGCCATCCATGCGCCCTGAGTTCCGAGAGCGCCAGCTCCGCATGCCGGGAGCAATACCGCCGACAAGGAACGTTGGACCCACAACTCCAGTGTCGTTCGAGTCCCATGAACGGGCGCTACGTGCTGCCGGGTTCCATGATACTGCGGTCATCTGGCAGGACATGGAGATGCGGATCTTGATTGGGGTCCGATAAGCCTTCCCACCGTTTTCACCTCAGGGAATCAAGCCGCTCAATACCTGCCTCGCATACGCTCATCAACCCTGTGCGCATTCCAACTCCTGCATAGGATGTACGGAGACGCTGAGGAGTGACAGAGGGCCACTGTCCGATTTGTGGGGCAGAGATCAAGGCCGGCGACGACTTCTGCGGGGGGTGCGGCGCGAATCTCTATGCGGCGGCCAGACTGACCGACGTTCCATTACCGCCTTCGATGAAGAAGAGGAAGCGCGAGTCCCCTGAATTGCCAAAACTGGTGTGGGCAATTGGGGTGGTCTTGATGGTCATCATCTTCTTCAACCCTTTCGCTGACTGGGCTTTAGTGTCTAACACGATGTCAGTCTTGATACTGGCCTCATGTTTCTGGGTGGGTCTTTTCCTAGCGTTGATAGGAATCTTCAAGGAACGATTAATCAGCTGGTTGGGGGCCATTGTGATGACCGGCATCACCATCTTGATCGCGGTATTAGCCGGGATAGCTTTCCTTGTGTCAATCATAGTGGCCATATAGATCCGCTGAGATGGTATTCAGATCGGTCTCACGGTCGTGTTCTGCTAGCGCTCTCTAAGGTCTGGAAGGACACCTCCCCTCACGTTCACTTATGTTACTTTCGCCCGATCACATTTTCATGGAGGACCTCACCTCAACATCTTCTTGCTGGTTCCGCATTCACTTATCCGCACCTGCTGTGCACGATGAAATACGCAGCCACCAGCTC